>MDTB01031096.1_pt1 | contig 32075 bp, 33 predicted proteins | sample 811161 | NCBI WGS metagenome assembly MDTB01 (sample SAMN05326650, study PRJNA326480) | marine metagenome | isolation source: seawater | place: Mediterranean Sea | collected 2009 | reverse complement strand
TTGGTGAAGGAATATATTTTATAATCGAATCAAGACCTTCCCAAAGTGTGAATTCATAATAAATGATTCTAAGGTGTATTTTAATGGACTTAAGAACACTAAAGGAAAGCTAAGCAACTTACACGGAACATCCCAAGGGTTTGTTTCTTTGTATGAGTTGAATGTTGACAGAACCATTGATAAGGGTACTGGTGCCCCACCAGATGGCAAATCTATATATCCGTTTATAAGTAAAGATAGTGCACGAATTGCATTTAAAACAATAAGTACTTCAGAGTTTGATACCACTTCGCAGTTTCAATATGGCGACTATATAAAGGGAGACTATCCTTTAACTTCAAGTATAAAAAGAACTCGCTTTGCACAAACAACAGATACATTTATAACGGTTAACAACGAGGAGAGATTTCATGGCAGTTACTTAAAACTAACAAGCAACAAGAGATTTATCAATGCGTTAAAGAACTCTTTTAACGAGTATGTCTATCAAAGTCACCATCACTGTTTTGACGACACAACGAACCCGTATTCGGGTGGATCTAATGACATGGGTCTGAGCGGTTGGGATAAATCCAAGCAAGAAATTTCTTTAATAGAAATACCCTCAATATTTTACGGGTCATCGATAAAGAAAGGATCAGTGTCGTTGAGGTTTTATATAACAGGTGCTTTAGCTGCTGAACTGCGTGACACAAAGAAAAACGGAGAGTTGGTGCAGGTTTCTGGAACAATCAACGCCGCCACACACAATGGCAAGGTTGCAGGCGTTGTTTTATACAACGAGGGGTTTGTTTGTTTGACAGGGTCATGGGATTTAAACGCAAACCACTCAGATAAATACATCGGTAATGATAATTATAATCCCAAGTGGAAATATTTTGGCGTCGGCGCAAACGATGGAACATCTGCTGGAACGCTAGTCAACTCCATGTTTGTTATGGATTTTGAAGGTGTGAATTATGTTCCGACGATAACCATGTTAGCACATGCGCCCAAAGGAGAGTTGAACAATTCGACAAACCCAACATCTTATAGCAAAGATAGTGTGAAGGATCCTGTAAATTCCGGCGTTTCTTATAGAGAACATAAGGATTTATCTTTTTCTAAGATTGAACATAGTGAGTATGTAACAACATCGTCCTATGTCAAGCAGACGTACATTTCTAAAATTGGTATATATGATGATAAAAAGAGACTCATCGGTATTGCTAAGTTGGCCAATCCCGTAAGAAAAACTGAGGATAGGGAGTATACCTTTAAACTTAGGTTGGATATCTAATGAGACATGGGAATGAGTTGTATGAGTTAAAACTACATGAGTTGAAGTTCCTAGTAAAGAAATTTGAAATACATCAAAAGATCCACGCTAAAGCAGCGATGATGTTTTCGAAGTCTTTTGTTGACTTTGTGGACTCGGTGCAAGACAAATCAAAAAGACATAAACTAAAAAAACTCTCTGGATTAGCTGGAGAGAATGAAAAACCCATGACAAAAAATGCTAAGAATGCAAAACAACAATCTCAATATCGTAAGGGTAAAAACAAGGTACAACAAGAGCAAGAGCAAATTTTTGTAAAACCACCGGAATCATCAAAAAAAGAAATCCCAAAAGAGTATAAAGGGTTGTATAGAAAGATTGCAAGCGTCACACACCCAGATAAGTCTTCTGATGACAACGAGGTGAGAAGTGACATATTTAAAGATTTAAATAATGCAATTGAGCAAGAAAATTATTTTAAACTAGTAGAATACGCAATGATGCTTGACATCGAAATACCAGATGAAATACCACTGGACACAAAATCTATTGATGAAAAAATTGATAAAACCAAAAAAGAAATTAAAGTTTTAACTAAAAGTGTTGCCTGGGAGTGGTATCATATAGAGGAGGATGCTCAAGAGACGCTTATAAAGAGATATGTCGAGTATCTACTTTCGAATTCATGATATTAGGTTTAGACATTTCAACTAGTATAACAGGCGTAACCCTGCTTGATGACATGGGCGTATGCATACTTAATCAATCTTGGGACACAAGAAACAAAAAAAAGTTTCCTTCGATATATGAAAAGGCAATGCTTGTACACAATAACCTGGTGTCGCTGTCTATGGAATACAATATAGATAACATATTCGTAGAACAATCACTACATTCTTTTAGATCAGGGTTTTCTTCGGCACAAACCCTGTCTACATTATCCAGATTTAACGGCATTGTTTCGTGGCACTGCTATAAGATCTTTGGAATAAAACCTGAAATGATAGCAGCAACCTCTGCGAGAAAGCGTGTCGGCATAAAGGTTTCCAGGGGAGAGAACGCAAAACAAAAAAGTTTTGATTTTGTTCTTGCAAATGAACCAACTTTTGTTGTAGAATATACAAAACATGGAAATCCCAAACCAGGAACGATGGATCGCTCCGACAGTTGGGTTATAGCGAAAGCAGGTTATGTAATTTGTACAACGAAAAACTTAAAATAGTTAAGCAAAGTTTAGGCGGATACTATGAATCAAATAATGAATTGTTGTTTTTTTGCCCTAAATGCAACCACCACAAGAGAAAACTTTCTGTAAACGTAGAAAAGAATGTTTTCAAATGCTGGATTTGTGACTACAGGGGAAACAATATTGCCCCGCTTATCAAAGACAGGAGACTGAAGGAGCAGTGGAGGTCACTTACCAGTCAGGTTGACATATCAAGATTTGATGATATGTTTGGTACTGCTGCCACTAATGATAAAGACATTCATGCTCATCTTGAATTGCCAAAGCACTTTTCAACGCTAACAAATGTAAATTTATCCAGCATAGGTAAGAAGGCAAAAAAGTATTTGTTAGACCGAGGGGTTACTAATGAACAAATATTTATGTATAAAATGGGATTTTGTTTCCATGGTCCATACAAGAATCGAGTGATAATTCCGTCATTCAATCAGGATGGTGAGTTGAATTATTTTATAGCAAGGTCGTTCGATGGGGGCGGGTTAAAATATAAAAACCCTCCATGCACAAGAGACGTAGTGTTTAACGACTTGATGGTTGATTGGGATAGTCCGGTAGTCTTGGTGGAAGGGGTTTTTGATTCGCTAAAGTATCAAAACAGCATTCCAATATTAGGATCAACCCTGAATACAAAGTCTCAACTGTTTTCAAAAATTGTTGAAAACAGTAAGTTTGTTTATGTTTGCTTAGACAAGGATGCCAAGCAGAAAGAATTAAAAATAATTAAAAATCTTCTTGACTTTGGCGTAGAAGTATATAAAATAGAAATATATGATTATTCCGATCTTGCTGAAGTACCAAACTCTCTACTTGACGAGTATAAGAAACGTGCTTCTATTATTACAAGGGACGACTATTTATTACGAAAACTTAATTTTGGAGGTAAGATATGATTATTGAAAAGAAACTTCTCAAAAACATCATTAGTGAAGAGATTGACAGATCCTTTGACCAGAGTCAGGAAGGGTTTGTTATGGCGGATGAGATAATTGAAAAATTTGAATCCCTAAACGAATCTCAGAAACTTAATTTTTTAGAGAAATTTATTAATCACATTAATGAAAATACAAGCATCAAATAACGAAACGGAGGGTTAATGAGGTTTGCACATATAGCTGATACACACATTCGAAATTTAAAATATCACTATGAATATAAGGAAGTTTTTAAGCAATTATATGATTCTTTAAAGGAGGAGGGTGTAGACTGCATAATACATTGCGGCGACATTGCTCATACAAAAACACAGATATCTCCCGAGTTTGTCGATATGGCAAGAGATTTTTTTGAAAATCTTGCTGCAATCGCCCCAACGTATATAATTCTTGGGAATCACGATGGCAATTTAAAAAACGCCAGTCGACAGGATGCAATCACTCCAATAATCAAAGCATTGGGTAATGACAATATCATCCTTCTTAAAAACTCAGGAGAGCACAAGATAGATAGTAAGTTCTGCTTAAACGTGTTATCTGTATTTGATGAAGAAAACTGGATACAACCTAGCAATAAACGCATGATCAATATTGCATTATATCATGGTGCAATTGATAGATCCAAAACAGATCTAAATTGGACTTTAGGTGGCGACCATGATGTTGGCATCTTTGATAATTTTGACTTTGCTTTTCTTGGAGATATTCATAAGACGCAGAAGTTAGACAAAGAAGGGAGAATATGGTATGCAGGTTCAACCGTTCAGCAAAACTTTGGTGAATCTTTGGACAAAGGTTATTTGCTTTGGGATATCAAGAGCAGAAACAAGTTCACTAATAAGTTAATAACCTTTGACAACCCCAAACCTTTTGTAACAATTGAGTTGAACAAAGACGGGACGCTTCCAGAAGTGGAGGTGATTCCCGGTTCAAGGGTCAGATTAGTATCTGATTCAAATATTTCGCTAGATGTTATGAGAAAGAGTGTTGATGTTGCGAAGTTTAAATATAAACCAGAAAGCATAACTTATTTAAATAGAGCTTCTAGTAAAGCACTAGACGTTAACACGCCCTCGGTGGAGCAGGAAGACTTAAGAAACCTAAAGATTCAAAATCGATTAATAGAAAATTATCTGGAAGATTATGAAGTTTCAGAGCAGGTTATGGAAAAGGTGCTTTCTATAAATTCTAGGTTGAATAAAGCAATCGAAGAATCTGAAGAGGTTTATCGAAATGTTAATTGGAGCATGCAATCACTAGAATGGGATGGGTTGTTTAACTACGGAGAAGGTAATAAGATAGATTTTTCAAAACTAGAGGGCATCGTCGGCATTTTTGGTAAAAACTTCTCGGGCAAATCTTCTGTCATTGATAGTCTTTTGTATGCGATCTACAACTCTACTTCAAAGTCCGTAAGAAAAAACTTAAATATAATAAATCAAAATCTTGACTTAGGTTCCGCAAAGGCAAAGATTAAGGTCGGAGACAAGAGTTTTGAAATTACCAGGACATCAGAAAAATATACCAAGAAACTAAAAGGAGTGGAGACTGCCGAGGCAAAAACTGACGTTGAGTTTCTGACAGAGGATTTGATAGGCAACCAGGAGATCTTGAATGGCACGTCTAGACAAGATACTGACAAAATTATAAGGAAGTATTTTGGCACCCTGGATGATTTTTTGATGACATCCATGGCATCACAGTTGGATTCTTTGACGTTTATAAACGAAGGGTCAACTAAAAGAAAAGAAATACTGGCAAAGTTTTTAGATTTAGAGATTTTTGATAGAAAATTCAAAATGGCAAAAGAGGAGTGTACTGACATAAGAGGTGCTCTTCGACGGTTGGAAGGTGTAGACTTTAAAGACCAAATACAGGAAGCATTGTCTGTTTTGGAATTAAAAAACTCTGAGTTAAAAAAGAACGTTGCAAAGTGTAAGAAACTTGAAAAAATTATACTTGAAAATCAAGGAACCGTAGATGATTTAGCAGAGAAGATAGAGTCTGCGCCAACTGAAATTATTGACCCCATTAAGGTGAAAATGGAAAAAGAGACGATGTTCTCTAAGATTAATAATATTGAAAACAATATAATCTCATTCACCACAGAACTAGAAGAGGCAAAAACAAAATTTCAAAAGATTACAAAATTTTTGTCGGAATTTGATATTGAGGGGTATGAAGAGAAGAAGGGTAAAATTGTCGAAAATAGAGATAGATTAGAATTCCTTCTCTCTGAGATGAAAAAGGAATCTGAGGAAAGAACACTTCTTGTTGAAAAGAATGATCTGCTTTGTGAAGATTGTGTCAAAGTGATAGGAACAGTCGTTGATGCAAAAGATAAAACAATGTCTGACTTATCAAAAGAAATCAACGACCTGGGCAAAGAGTTGTCTACCTTCGATCAGGATAAGATACTTTCGTATGTCGACAAGTTTAATCAGTTGACAGAAAAGAAAAATCAAGTGTCAGAAAGTATTGCCACTCTGCAACTTTCTATTGATAAAAATGAAGGAGATTTGTTTAAGCATCGAACAATTCTTGAAAAGTTGGATCTAAAACTTAAGCAATATGAGGACAACAAAGAGGCAATTGAAAATTTGGAGGAGTTAGTTGAGCGTCGTGCCAAATTTGCGAAGAAGGTCCTGGAAGCAAAGAAGGAGTGCGATACGTGTAAAGTGAAGACAAATGATCTCTTTAAGGAGGTCGGGTCGTCCGAGCAGAAAATTAAAAACTTAAAAGAAAGCGTGGAAGAACTCGAATCATTAAGATCAGAATTTGCAGCATATGAATTGTTTATGAGGTGTTGTCATCCAAACGGAATATCGTATGACATTATCAAAAATAGATTACCAGTCATCAACGAAGAAATTGCTAAGATATTAACTGGTGTTGTTGACTTCGAGGTTTTTATTTTAAATGAAGATAAAAAACTGGATATCTTTATCAAGCACCACAGGTTTGAACCTCGGCCGCTTGAAATGGGATCCGGAGCAGAAAAGACAATCGCCTCTATGGCCATACGCCTTGCTCTTTTAACAGTTTCTAGTTTGCCTAAACCTGATATTTTTATTCTTGACGAACCAGGAACTGCTTTGGATGAGGATAATATGGAAGGGTTCGTGCGCATCATGGATATGGTTAAGTCTTATTTTAGGACAGTTATTTTGATTTCGCATCTAGATACTCTTAAAGACGCAGTAGATATGCAGATCTCTATTGATAAGAGAGAGGGGTTCGCACATATCAGTGTCTAAGGAGGAAACAGTTATGGCAGCATTAAAGGCATTTGCTGACAGGCATGTGGAAAAATTTATATCTCGCAAATTTTTAGCATGGTTAACCGCCACCGGGTTAGCCATCGCTGGCGCTCTCACCTCTGGTGATTGGGTTGCAGTAACGCTCGCTTATATCGGATCTCAGGCATTGGTAGATCTCGCAGTTCAGTGGAAGCACGGAAAATCAAACTAAAATGTATCATCTAAAGGTGGCAGTCCTTTGGTTGAGAGAGAACTGGAAAGTGCCTCTCTTAATCTTGTGGACTATAATTGTTTGGACTTTATCTAGAAGAAATGCAGAGTATGCTGTTAAGACCTTAGAGGCGAGGAAGGAATCTTATGAGCGACAACTAATAGAGATAAAAAAGTCACACAAAAGGCAGTTAAGCGAAAGAGATAAGATATTAAAAGAATATTATGAAACTGTCGAAGCAATTGAGAAAAAATATAAAGAAAAACATGTTAAACTAACAAAGGCAGAAAAGTTATCAATTAAGAAAATCATACAGGATTCAAAGGATAGTCCAGATGTTGTTAAGGAAAAAATCAAGAGTCTTTTTAACATACCTGATACTGATTAGTTTTACTGCGACGTCGTTCGCACAAGAACAGGTCCAACGGGTAAAAAAGGGTAACCCCGCACCATACGACGGATGGTGCTTGACTGATCGAGCAATGGGTATAATCATTGCAGACAAGGAGCAGTCATCTGCGAGATGCAACCTTAGACTGCAAAAACAGAAAGAGTCTCTTCATGCCAAATTCGGGTTAGACATAGGAAATTTACAAATCCAGTTAAGATCTCTAGAGGAAGAGTATAAGAAAATTCTTGAAATAAAAAACCAGGAGATATTAAAACTGGAGGACATTGCACTTAAGAAACCCAACAACAATTGGTATTTGTTTGCTGGTGGTGGATTTATTGCAGGCGTCTTAACGACGGTGGGTATTGTTTTGTTGGTGCTGTAATGAAGAAGGATATAGATTTTATAGCACGACTGGAAAGGGCAATATCAGAGCGTTGGGGTGAGGAATCGATACAGAATCCTAAAAGTTTTTGGACGCCAGACAAAGAAGAGAGGCACCTACAACAAATTAAAAGTTTTTATAAAAAGGTGTTCTTTAGGCAGGCAAAAAACTCAAAGGAAAAGTACAAAGGATTTTTAATCAGCAAAAAACTACTTACTAAAGAAAATAATAGACATTGCCCAGTTTGTGATTCTTACTCTTTTTCTGCGCAAGACGACCTATACATGACAAGGTTTGAATGTTGTTTCAAATGTTATGTACAATGGGTTGAAGGTAGAGAAGAAAGGTGGGAATCGGGATGGCGACCAGAAAAGGAGCAAATAAATGGCGACAACACTTGAAATTATTAATGGCATATCGCAAGTTTTAGCAAAAAAGTACGATGGAGCACTTGATGAAAACGATGAACCACTAAAGATCGGACTTAAAAGGGAGGAGGGGGATCCTCTTATTGATAAAAGAGTTGTCGATGGGTTTGGTGTAAAATTTGAGGGAAGCAGACTTTGTATAACTTATTCCAGCGAGATAAAACTAAAAGAAGTTTATGGTGGATCTTTAGAGAATGATGTATCTTCGAAAATATCGGACATAGCAAAGTTCTTAAAGAAGGAGTACAGGGCACTGACTAAGTCAAGTCTTTCATTAACTTCTGAGGGTGAAGTGGAGGTTCTTGTGCAACCCATATCTAGAGTGAGAACTCTTGTAACTGCATATCAGAAGTTTGCTATTGGCGGTATCAATGAAGAGTCAAATGATAGAGAGGAGTTGAAGGTTCCCAAAACCCCTGAAGCAAAAAAAACCCCAAACGATAAAAGAAAAACAGATCCATATGAGGCATTTAAAGCATACAACTTTTCCAACAGGGGGAAGTGATGAGGTGTGCTTTATTGCTTTCTACTTTAATTCTAATTTCTTGCAACTCTAGCATTGATTCTGATAGTGACGGAAGTATCGGGGATATAGTACAGAGTCACGAAAGTGGTTTGTTGTGGATTTGTCACAACCCAAACTCTGCAAATCATCGCAAAATATGCACAGAGGATTGCTTAGAACCAGGGAACAATTCCACGTTCTGTTGGATGTTTGACGCTGAACAGTGTGGGCAGTCCGACACCGAATCAACACTAGACTTGTGCAGGGAACATGCATCTAAATGAAATCGCCACTTTCTAAAAAAGAGGTGATGAGGGAGATCATTAGGTGCGGCAAGGATCCTAACTATTTTATTAATAATTATGCAAAGATTACCCACCCTATGCATGGACTTATACCTTTCAAAACCTATTCATTTCAAAAGGATGCACTAAAGAACTTTGAAGATCACAGGTTTAACATTGTCCTAAAAGCACGTCAGTTAGGACTGTCAACAGTTACTGCTGCATATATTGTCTGGATGATGCTTTTTCACAGAGAAAAGAATGTTCTTGTGCTCGCAACAAAGTTTGGCACAGCTGCCAACCTTGTAAAGAAGGTCAAGAGTATACTTAAGAGTTGCCCAGAGTGGGTTAAGATAGCAAAAGTATCAGTTGACAATAGAACATCATTTGAACTTACGAATGGATCGCAGATAAAAGCATCTTCGACATCAGGTGACGCGGGTCGCTCTGAGGCACTCTCCCTGTTAGTTATCGACGAGGCAGCGCACGTTGAGGGACTTGCGGAGTTGTGGACGGGATTATATCCAACTCTATCTACAGGAGGTCGCTGCATTGCACTGTCGACACCAAACGGTGTTGGCAACTGGTTTCATAAAACTTTTGTAAACGCATCCAGTGGATTGAATGATTTTTATCCTATGACCTTACCGTGGCAAGTACATCCAGACAGGGACCAGGAATGGTTTGAGAAAGAAACAAAAAATATGTCTAGGAGGCAGATCGCTCAGGAATTAGAATGTAATTTTAACATGTCCGGTGAAACGGTCTTCCACCCAGAGCAGATGCAGACTATACTTGAGAACATAAAGGAACCAAAATATAAAACAGGATTTGATCGTAATTATTGGATTTGGAAAGAATATTCTGCAGAAATACCATATCTTTTAAGTGCTGACGTCGCACGGGGCGACGGGCGTGACTATTCTGTTTTTCATATATTTGACACATTAAACATGGAGATAGTAGCAGAATATCAAGGAAAAGTAGCGCCTGATATATTTTCAGGCATAATTCATAGCGCCGCCAGCGAATATGGTGATTGTATGGTGGTTGTTGAAAACAATACTGTAGGGTTCAGTGTGTTAACAAAATTAAAAGAGGTGGGGTGTCCAAATGTATACCATTCGATAAAGTCCACTCATGAATATGTTGATGAGGTAACTGCAGAGTCAGTGTCAAATTCTGTGCCTGGGTTTACCACAACACAAAGAACCAGACCTTTAATTGTGGCAAAGTTGGAAGAATTTGTAAGAAATGGACTAATTAAGATAAACTCATCGCGACTTTATAGCGAGATGAAAACTTTTGTTTGGAACAATGGACGCCCAGAAGCAATGCGATCCTATAATGATGATCTGATAATGGCGTGTGCAATTGGTTGTTGGGTAAGGGAAACCGCTTTGATTGATAACAAAAAAAATATAGAATATAATAAGGCATTTCTTGCTACAATGGTCTCTACAAATACAAAAATTAACACAACAATAAAAGGAATGCAGGGATACGAAGGTACAGATATGTTCGAGAAAAAAAGAACACACGCCGAAACGTACAACAAATATCCGTGGTTATACAAGGGGTAAATGATGCCAAGATCAGTAAGAAATAAGGTAAATCCTAAAAATGCTCAAAGTACGTTATTTAAAAAACTAACCAGACTACTTTCAGGACCAATAGTAAATTACAGAACCCAAACCGCTCGTCGCTTGAAGAGACGACAGTTGGACATGTATGCAAAGAGATTCACGTCCGCTAGTGGTAAACAGTTTAAAAGAATGGATTACAACCCGTTTGCTGGATTGTATGGTAGCGCACAAAATAGTCAAAGTAGGTTAGAGAGGTACGTTGATTTTGATCAAATGGAATATACCCCAGAAATCGCTTCAGCGCTTGATATATATGCTGATGAGATGACAAATCACAGTTTCTTATCCCCCCTTATGTCAATCGATTGTAATAATGAAGAGATAAAAGGCATACTAAATGCGCTTTATTTTAATATAATGAATATAGAATACAACCTATTCGGTTGGTGCCGAACGATGTGTAAGTATGGTGACTTCTTTCTGTATTTGGATATAGATGAGGTTTTGGGTGTAAAGAGTGTCATAGGTCTACCAGGTCAGGAAATCGAGAGATTGGAGGGTGAGGACAAAACAAACCCTAACTATGCACAGTTTCAGTGGAATTCTGCTGGATTGACTTTTGAAAGTTGGCAGATTGGTCATTTTAGAATTTTAGGAAATGATAAATATGCGCCATATGGTACGTCAACTTTAGAACCCGCTAGAAGAATATGGAGACAGCTAACGCTCCTGGAAGACGCTATGATGGCGTATAGAATAGTTAGGTCACCAGAAAGAAGGGTTTTCTACATTGACGTTGGAAACATACCGCCTCAAGATATAGAACAGTATATGCAAAAGGTTATGACGTCGATGAAGAGAAATCAAGTAGTTGACCCATCTACTGGGCGAGTTGATCTAAGATACAACCCAATGTCTGTTGATGAAGACTATTTTGTGCCAACCCGCGCCAATTCAAGTTCTAGGATCGAATCTCTTGCCGGTGGTTCAATGACCGGCGATATAGATGATGTTAAGTATCTTAGAGACAAACTGTTTGCAGCATTGAAGATTCCAGGGTCCTACTTAACCAGTACAAATGCTGAGTCTGGCGCTGGAGGAGAGGATGCTACAACATTAGCACAAAAAGACATAAGATTCGCCCGTACTGTTTTGAGACTACAGAGATCTGTTGTAACCGAACTTGAAAAGATAGGCATTGTACATCTCTATACTTTGGGTTTTAGAGGAGAGGATTTGATTGGGTTTAAGTTAAAACTAAACAATCCCTCTAAAATATCAGAAATACAAGAACTGGAGCATTGGAAAATCAAATTTGAGGTTGCCTCTGCAGCAACAGAGGGGTATTTTAGTAGGCAGTGGATTGCATCTAAACTGTTTAATATGACTGAAGAAGAATTTGTAAAGAATCAGCGCCAGATGTATTACGACAGGCAGTACGATGCCAAACTGGAAGCTGTCGCAGAAGAGGCACAAGCAGAAGCAGCAGAGCAGACTAGTGTTGCAGGAACCGCCCCAGAGGGTGTTGACCCTGCTGCTGGTCTCGGCGGCGACCTTGGAACTGGCGGCGAAGGCGGCACGGGCATTGATTTGGCCGGCGGCGATGCTGCAGCACCACCTGAAGGCGGCGATGCCGCAGGAGGCGGCGGCGAAGAGGATACGAACTTACTTGCTGCGCCTGGATCAAGAGAGGATTCTTACGGTGAAAAACATGAAAAGTCAAAAGGTAAAATACACATTACAAAATCAATGACAGGTGAGAGGGATAAGCGAGATACAGGCGGCCGCAACCAATCGGTCAAGACGTTCTCCGGATACAAGAAATTAAAATCCCTCTCTAGGGGAGTTGTCGGAGAGGATAACGAAAGGATTTCAGAGTCTGTACGGACTAATTACATTGAAGAAGAAGATAAAATTTTTAATCTAAGCAAGGAAGTAACCGACCTTTTAGATGGATTGCAAAATAGGAATACTAAAAATGAGACTAAAGCACAATAAAAAAAGAAATACAGCGTTTTTGTTTGAGGTTTTGATTAGAGAGTATGTCAAGTCTGTTGTTCGGAAGAATGCATCTAGACAGAATTCTATTAAAGATATTATAAAAGATCACTTTTGTGATGGGATTCTCAAAGAGGAACTGTTAATCTACAGAGAACTCTTAGAGTCCAAAGGGGTGCAGGATACTGCAGCACAGTCGATGTTGGAGGAAGCAAAGCACAGATATAAGTCCTTGGACAGAAAGCAGGTGTTTTCACATCAAAACCGACTGATTAAAGAAATTAACTATACCTTATCTCCAAACGTATTTACTAATTTTGTACCTAATTATAAAAGCATTGCAACCATATACAATATTTTTAATAACAAAACTTCTATAAAAGAAAAGATGCTATTGGAAAATAGAGTGGTAGAAATGTTGACAACCGAAAATAATAATGACAACAAGAGTCATGTGGATAATTTAACGTACAAAACGTTTATCAAGAAGTTTAATGATAAATACGGAGACCTTCCAGAAGATCAAAGAAGTCTTTTGACTACTTACATTGTTTCATTTTCTGATAATGATGTTGAGTTGAAGCATCAACTAAATGAGCAAATTGCTGAAATGAAAGAAAAAATTGAAAGCATTAAAGAAGACGAGATTTTTGACAACCAGGATATAAAAGAAAAGTATGAAAAGGTTCACGAAAAATTGCACTCCTTTAAGGATAAAGAGATTGACGAGGTTGTAGTCACAGAAGTTCTGATGATACAAGAATTAATCAGGGAGATTGGAAATGCTTAAGATTAATATTATCAAGGGCGAAAAAGATCCTGTGGTTAAAAAAGAAATATTTTTCAAAGAAGCAAAAAAAGCACTTAATGGCGATGTGATGATACTGGATCACGACCTGATTGATATTATTGTTTCAAAGAGTAAGTCAAAAATATCAACTTTTCCAAAAAAATCAATCAATGAAGAGGCATACCACACTCAAACAAAGATATTAGAATCTTTGGCAACCAGGGGAGTCCTTGAAAGATCCTCTATTCGATTTGGGTCAGTTCATTCATCGCTTGAGGGTTTTATAATTAAATCAAAGTTAGATGGAATTTCTTCATTTCAGATGGCACTTTTGGAGGTTTTTAACTTTATACAGGAAGAGATGCCAAATATCAAATCTAGAGAGAACTACAAAGATAAACTACAAGACTTCTTTTTGGATCCGGAAGAGAAAGATAGTACAGAGCTTGGCGAAATTCCCCACAAGGAAAAGAAGGGATCGATGGACCATCAGGTTCGACCATATGGGTACCAGTACATGTATTCTATTTTACGAGAAATGACGGAGAACTGATGCTCGTTTATACTGTTGCCTGTATAGGTATGACGCAAATTCTAATTTACGGAAGCATATTTGATAAAATTCGACCAACTAAAGGGTGGATGGGAAAACTTTTATCCTGCCCTATGTGCACTGGTTTCTGGAGCGGTGTGTTTTTGTGGGCAATAAGCCCAACAACTGACCTATTTACATTTGACTATTCTGTGTCTACTGCATTCGTTATGGGATGCTATTCTTCAATAGTATGCTACTTCGGTAGCATGTTGATTGGTGATGATGGATTGAGAATAGATTTAAACACTGAGGAATAAAAATGAATTCGTTAATAAAATCTCGATGGATGATGCAACCAGTAAGACGCTGCTGCAGCGGAAAGTAGATGACGCGGGTGATCCCCGCTGAAAGAGGAGTGCTATGAAACTTTTAAGAGAGTATTTTGAATTATGCGAAGGCGGTATATGCCAAGACCTTCTGACAGAAGACGAGAAGCGCAGAGTCGCAGAAGGGACAACTATATTGACTGGAGTCATGCAGATGGCGGAGACAAAGAACCATAACGGTAGAGTGTATCCGATGAATTTGCTGGAAAGGGAAGTACAAAAATATAAGAATCTGGTGGAACAAAGAAGGGCACTGGGAGAGTTAGATCACCCAGAGTCATCTGTGATTAACCTGCAGAATTGTTCTCATCTAGTCACTGACATATGGATGGAAGGCAAAAAAGTTATGGGTAAAATTGAAGTACTACCAACGCCATCCGGCAGAATCTTGCAAACTTTAGTTAAATCAGGTGTCCCTTGTGGCATATCGTCAAGAGGTATGGGTTCAGTCAGAGAACAAGACGGGATTACTTTAGTAGAAGACGATTTTCAATTGATATGTTTTGATATGGTCTCAGACCCATCCACACCAGGGGCAATCATGTCTCAAGTGAATGAAGCAAAAGACATGTCCTCCCCCTTGAAAAGAGTTGACAGAGTGAATGTGTTATTGAATGATATTTTGAGGAAAAAATGAAATTACAAGAAACCAATAAATTAAAGGAAATACTTAAACCAATCATAATGGAGTGTATTAAGGAAGCGATTTTTGAAGAGGGTGTTCTTTCTACCCTTGTTGCTGAAGTGGCGACAGGTTTAAACCAAAACACCATAGTGGAATCCTCACAGAAAGAAAACTTTGCGGCCGCCATGTCGTCGGAAAGAAGTGAAAAGGTTACAAAAAGACTTAAAGAGTCAAAAAATAAGATGTTAGAAGCAATAGGTAAAGACGCTTATGGCGGCGTAGATGTTTTCGAGGGTACCGCGCCGCTATCATCTGCTGGATCCCCAAGCACCTCAACTCCATCTGGACCACTTTCGGGCGTTGACCCGAGTGACAAGGGTGTCAATATTGATGGATTGATGGGCGTGTTTGGTAAAAAATGGAATGCACTAAAATAAGGAAGGTAAAATGAGTAAACCAGTTAATTTTGAAGTGAAAAGAAGAAACAATGAAGATCAAATGAGAATGATTCGAAGGTTTGTTAAAAAGACAAAGAAAGAAGGATTAATAGAGATGGTTAGAAAGCGCAGTCGCTTTATTTCCAATTCTGAAAAAAGAAAACTCAAGAAAGCAAGAAAGAAGAGACTTGCACAAGAAGCAACTAGAAAGTACCTTGAAAAATTCAAGGACTAATTATATTTAATTATGGAGATTTAAAATGACGGATAGACTAGCATTTCATAGACATAGCAGCTGGGGCAGAACCCGTAGACCAAAGAACTTAAATGGGAATAGTAGCACATCCGCGATTGCTCTTGAGTCCACCGATGGTTCGGCGCCCACGGCCGTTACAGACGGTTACTCAACAGAAAATCAAAGATTTCTGCATTTGAGGATACTGGACAATTCCGCCGCCGATGCTGATACAACAATCACAGTTTACGCATGGCATCATGCATTTGGAGCATGGTCCGTGTTGCAGATACCTGTTGGCGTAAAGAACGGCGGAGACACAACTGCAAATTTAGCATACGTTTCAGCAGTTTTTGCAGCTACCTCGACAGCAATCGCCCGAGTTATAGATATTGAGGGCATTGATCGAATTGCGTTTGTTGCAAACAATACCGACACGGTTGTTGTTCACGCTGCTTGTTCAACTTTTTAGGAGATTGTCATGAAGAGAAAGCATAAAATAAAACCCGATTTTGTAATTGATAACATCGGTGATATTAATAACGACGTGCAATTTTCTACAAGAAAAGAAACAATACCTGCCGCCCCATTAAGAATGATTATTCCGGGACTATCTTCCCTTAGAACCAATCCTATAAGAGACTAAATAAAAGTAGTCAAATGTAGTTCGAATAAATTTAAGGTGTTTACTGTTTGCCTTAACTATTTATTATTGAACATTATTTTGTATAAGGGGTAACCAATGTCTTCACTTTTAGAACAGGCAATAGTGGACGCAAAAGCGCTAAGAGACGCCGCTCTTAAGAATGCCGAACAAATGGTCGTAGAAAAATATTCTGACCAAATCAAAGACGCCGTCGCAACTCTTTTGGAGCAAGAACCAGAAGAAGAAGAAGAGTTGGCAGCAGAAGAAGATCCGATGGATATGGGCATGGATGCAGATCCAATGGCAGAACCTGCCGAAGAAGACCCACTCGCCATGGACGACGCAGAAGAGGGCGAAGAATCAGAACTGGACGCGTCTGATGAGGCGATGCTTGATGGCGTTCCTGCTTCAGATGTTGGTACAATCGAGTTGGACTTGGATGCCATCGAGAAAAAGATTGCAGAAATAGAATCAGAGGAAGGTCCAGACGCCCTTGAGGAATTAGAAGGTGACATGGTTGATCATGAAGACCTTGCTGCATCGATGTCTGACGATATTGTCGCTTCCGCCGACGCAGATTCCCTTATGACAGAAGAAGAACTTGAAGAGTCGCTCTTTGCAGAAATCTCAGAGGCGCTGAAGGTGGATATTAAACCCCAAAAACGTGGATGGATGGGAGTTTCTAACGAGGAGTTGGACCTTGCAGTTGAGATGGAACTTGCTAGAGCGCAAGACGACCAAGTAAAAGAAGATTTAAAAGATTTAAAAAGTGCATTAAACAAATTGGAAGAAAATAACAATAGTCTATCCAGGCACAATAAAAATATTACTAATGAAAATAAGCAGTTGGAAGAAGAATTGGAAATGTACAAGGGCGCAGTCCAACAGCTTAAAGAGAAGTTTGATGTCGTTAATACATCGAACGCAAAATTATTATACATTAATCGGACTTTGGATTGTGGCTCCCTGAATGAGCGACAGAAAAAGAAAATTGTTGAAGCAATCGCAAATGCCGACGATGCAAGAGAAGCAAAGGTTATCTATGAAACCCTACAAAACACAGTGGAGACCAAAAAAGAAGAAAGAGGTCCAGAATCACTGAGTGAGGCAGTTAATAGAGGGTCTAGCTTATTAGTTCGTGCTCGTGAAGAGACTCGAACAACTTCAGCAGATATATTTGCTGACAGAATGCAGCGTTTAGCTGGTATTACAAAACAATAATTTAGGAGGTTTACAATACAATGTCTGTATTAGAAAAATTAACCGAAGGTATTGTTCGACGTGATGTTTCTAGGGAAGGTCAAGCACTTTTAGAGAAGTGGGAAAAGACCGGTCTCCTTGAAGGTATCACCAACGAGCAGAACCGAAACGGTATGGCGGTTCTCCTTGAGAACCAAGCAAAGGAGCTTCTTCGTGAGGCGTCCTCAATGGCAGCTGCCGATGTTGAAGGTTTCGCATCTGTTGCTTTTCCAATTGTTCGTCGTGTATTCGGTGGACTTATCGCAAATGATTTAGTTAGTGTACAACCAATGAGTCTTCCAAGTGGACTTATTTTCTTCTTGGATTTCACTTTTACTGACACTCGTGGTCACGGAACTGCTGGAGATTCAATCTACGGTGGTAATGTGGTTGCTAGAGGGTTGATTGACGGCGTTAATCTTGCACCTGAGAATGGTCAAGGCGCAGGCGGTTTTTATGACTTAGCCAATGGTTACACCAACGCAACTGCTTCGTTTAAACCTGCAGCTGCACTGTGTGAAGCATCAACGCCAGCATTAGGAAATCAGGCGATTGCCAGTATTTCAGCAGCACAGAAGAAAGCGATCCTTTTTGATCCTGATATCCTTGCTGATGATAACGTAGTTACAGTTTTTACAATTAATAGAAAGCACTTGCCATCCACTTTCCCATCTGGGAATATGAACTTGGCAGCAGTTTCTGCTTCTGTTAAGTTGGCAAATGGCAACGATCACGCAAATGCTAAGTTGGTTAGGCGCTTGACAAGAATGACTGGTTCTGGTGAAGCAGAAGTACTGCTTCTTACTTTCGTGCATGAATCAGACGCTGGTACTGCTGACTCCTCAACTGATAAGATTGAGTTGTCGTTCCCACGTACTGACTTTTTGCAAGCTGGTAACGGACTAGGATCTGTTGTTGGTGGCGCTGACTGGGCACTTGAAGGTGCTGGTGTCGTAGATCCTGCAATGCCAGGACAGATTAACCAGGATGCAAAGATTCCAGAAATCGACATTAAGGTTGACAGTGTGGCAGTTACCGCTCAGACCAAGAAGTTGAAGGCAAAGTGGACCCCTGAGTTGGGTCAGGATCTTAACGCTTATCACAACTTGGACGCAGAGGTAGAGTTGACTGGCATCCTTTCAGAGCAGATTGCTCTTGAAATCGATCAGGAAATTCTTAGCGACTTGGTTACAGGCGCAAAGGCAGGCACTCGTTATTGGAGTCGTGCACCGGGTCTATTCGTAGACAGCACTGGTGGTGAACTCGGCGCAACTAGCGCGGCACCTGACTTTACTGGTACAGTTAGTGAGTGGTATGAGACTCTCATTGAGACAATCAATGACGTGAGCGCTCAGATTCACCGCAAGACGCTCCGTGGTGGCGCAAACTTTGTTGTTTGCTCTCCGGAGGTTGCTAACATTCTTGAATTCACAGCAGGTTTCCGCGCAAGCGTGACTGCTGATGCTGACCGAGGCGACATTGGCGCCGTTAAGGTCGGTTCCTTGAGCAAGAAGTTTGATGTTATGGTTGATCCATACTTCCCACGCAACATCGTTCTTGTTGGTCGTAGAGGTAATTCGTTCCTTGAGAGCGGATATGTCTACGCTCCATATGTACCACTTCAGGTAACACCTACCATTTTCGGTACGGAAGATTTCGTACCACGTAAGGGCGTTATGACCCGTTACGCTAAGAAGATGGTACGACCTGATATGTATGGTCTTGTTGTCGTCCGTGGCCTACTTGGCGAGGCTGGCGCTTAATATAGTGTCCGATAACTAAAAGATTCGCCTCATCATTTATTTGGTGGGGCGTTTTTTTTGTGTAAGTTTGATTTTGGTTAAACTATTTATAATATAAAAGGTAAGGCGATAGCCTTTATGATTTAAAAAGGAGAACATACAAAATGAGTAAGATAGGAAGAGCGGCACATGAGGGCGCTAGAAAAAATATAAAATCATTGACAGCGGACACAACCTTAACACAGGGTGATTCGGGTAAGACACTGCTGTTGGATTCAACCAGCGCACTAGCAGTTACATTGCCAGAGTTAAGCACGGTTCAGACTGGAACATTTTACAGGTTTGTTGTTATCACAGCTAATGATAACGCATATACGATCACGACAGGTGATACTGCCGACGCAGGCGGAGACGACTTTGTTGGGTCTGTTATTTATGGCGAAACACTGGCCGCCGTTACGGCCGCCGACGATGGATCGGATAACATAGGATTCCTCGTTCCTGCGACTAATGATTGCAAGATCACTCTGGACGCCAACCTCGCTGATGGTGGTGGTAATGTTGGCACTTGGATTGAGTGCGTTAAGATTTCTAATGACGCATGGTTGCTTGATGGAGTCATTATCTCCGCAGACGCCAATGGTACTGGTGCACAAGTCTTTTCAGACCCGACTTAACGAGTAATTCGCCTTACTGTAAGACTAACCCCCTTCCCTATTTGGTTGGGGGTTTTTCTTTATTAAAAAACTATTTATGTTATAATCGTTTAGTTAAAGGAGTTTAAGATGGGTAAACGTAGAAAAAGAATGACAATGGCAAGATATGCCAAAAAGTACGCGAAGAAGAGAGCAGCGCTTGGTTACGACACAGCAGAGGTTGAAAGCAAGGTAGTTGTAATTGATATGGTAAATAATGAAGAAATAGACGAAACTGCAGAAACTGTAGAAGTCGTTTCTAACACCCAACCAGATGAGGGTGTGACAGAAACCCCGCTGTTGGACACCCCGGAACCTCAATTACAGACCGTACAGGTCGAAGAACCTGTTGTAAACGCCCTAAAGGAGACCACCAAAAGGAAAACCCCTGAGAGAAAGGCAAAGACGCGCACAACAAAGAAAACAACCACCCGCAGAAGGACAACAAAGAAGGCGACAGAAAAGTAAAGATTTTTGAAGACATAGTGTTTTGTTCAGTTCGAGACTAATTAATAAAGCACGGAGGAATTTATGAATGTCTTTACCAACGTTAACACCGTCAAGCACTTCTAGTAAAAGTATACTATCTGCTACTGGTAGTCATGGTGACGTCAATACCGCACTCCCTTATAAAATATATTCGGCGAGTGGCACAGTACTTTACTCAGCTAATTTTGTTTCTGGTGCTGTGGATCAGGTTGCCTACACCTACAAGAAATTAGGCGGCGACGTTTTAGATATTGAACTATCTGAGGGTAATGTATATGCTGCTTATGAGGAAGCGGTTTTAGAATACTCTTATCTTATAAACGTACATCAAGCAAACAATGCTTTGCCAAGTTTTCTTGGGCACACTACAGGGACGTTCGATCACAAGGGCGAGTTAACATCAGGACCCGTTTCTGCTAGTTTAAAATATCCTAAATTTGATTATGGATTTGCAAGAAACGTCTCAGAGAGAGTCGGCGCCGAGATTGGATTAAAGGATTCTGTACAATATTCTGCATCTTTTGATGTAACCATGGGTAAGCAGGATTATGACTTACAGGACATAATAACCAGCGAATCTGGAACACCCTATGCAGGTAAGATCGATGGTAAAAGAATTTTGATTAAAAAGGTCTATTATAAAACCCCCAATGCAATGTGGAGGTTTTATGGATACTACGGTGGGTTGAATGTTGTGGGTAATTTCCATAATTATGGTCAATTTTCAGACGATTCTACGTTTCAATTGGTTCCTACCTGGCAAAACAAGTCACAAGCACTAGCGTTCGAAGATGCGATTTATACAAGAATGTCGCATTGGTCATATGAATTGAGAAATAACAAGATAAGATTGTTTCCGGTCCCACATTCCGGCGGTCCAACCAAGATGTGGGTCGAGTTCTCTGTTCCAACATCGCCAATTGAAGATGATGGTAATGGTCGGTCAACGCTTCATGGCGTGAACAATATGAACACATTGCCGTTTTCAAATTTACCATACGATACCATTAATTCTATTGGTAAACAGTGGATCCGTAGATTCGCCCTTGCTGTAGCAAAAGAGATGTTGGGATTGGTTAGATCTAAATTTGCTTCTATCCCTATTCCTGGCGAAAGTGTGACCCTAAACGGTGGAGATCTTGTATCGCAAGGCAAGGCAGAACAGGATGCTTTGAGAGAGGAATTGAAGACTACCCTTGCAGAAATGACCTACACAACGTTGGCAGAGAAAGATGCCGCAATGATTGAAAGTACAGAAAGAACCATTCAGAGAATACCAAACTTGGTGTATGTGGGGTAATAAACGATGTCAGATAGCAATAAATGGGATCAACCGGATGCTCCACCACCGCCGCTTTTTACTGGGCAAAAAGAAAGAGATTTAATAAAGCAGGTTAATGATGAACTCATTGAGCGTGTTGTTGGTCAACCAATACTTTATTATCCAATTTCAATTGAAGAGACAAATTTCCACCCAGTTTATGGGGAAGCTTTAAATAAGGTGTTTTTAAACCCTATTAGGGTATATGCCCGTGTTGAATGGCAGGGATATGAAACTCAAACTACCAACCTTGGCGTTGACCGATTATCTAAAATTGTAGTGCATTTTCACAAGCGAAGGTTGACAGAGGACCAGAACCTATTTGTAAGAGAAGGTGATTTTATACTGTATGGCGAGACGTTTTATGAAATTGCAACCCTTAACGAACCAAAGGAGATTTTCGGACAGAGAGAACACATGATGCAAATCTCAGCAGAGTGTATAAGAGCGAGAGAGGGCGTATTCAATGGTTGATCGATCAAAGCCTTTTAGTCCCAGACTTAATGATTATGAAGGTGATAAGAAATTTGATTCTAGAATAGATAATATCGATACAGCGATGTTTAATTTTATCAATGATCAGATGGATCTTTCCGTTAACACAAATACAGGGTTTAAAAAAGTGCCAGTTATCATGACCTCGGCCGAAAGGTCTAGGTTGAGCAAGTCACAAATTAGAGATGCTGATGGTGCCATCGTTCTTCCACTCATAACAATTGAGAGAACAACGATAAATAAGAATCCTAATGAAAAAGGCACCGTCTGGGCGAACATTCCCCCAACCAACAAAACCAAGGGAGGAAGTATACCAACTTTTAGGAAAATCATGCAGACTAAAACGGCAAATTATAAGAATGCACACGCCCTAAGGACAACAGGGCAGTTAAATTTTCCAACAAAAGTTGATAAAACAATCTATCAAGTCGTGACAATACCACTTCCAGTATACATTTCAGTAGAATATGAGATTACGCTTAGAACAGAGTATCAACAACAAATGAATGAGTTGGTTATACCATTTATGACAACACCAGGCGCCATAAATTACATCATAATAAGAGATGGCGTCCACAGATATGAAGCGTTTATTCAAGAAAGTTTCGCTCAGAGTAATAATATCAATAATTTTACCTCTGAAGCAAGAAAGTTTGAAACAAAGTTTAGCATTAAAGTGTTGGGACACTTAATTGGATCGGGAGATAACCAAGAGACGCCCCATCAAGCAATTAATGAAACGGTAGTGGAAGTTAAGATACCAAGAGAGCGCACAATTGTTGATCCTGACGAATTATCAAAATATGGACTATAAACATTATCTCTTCACCTATATAATTAAGTACTAGAAAAAAAGGAGCAAGACGTAGCTATGTCAACTTTAACCAAATTATTAGATATGTTAAACCAGGTCAAAGAAGAAAACCCAGAACTTGCAAATAAGGCACTTTTGGCAGCAGAAACACTAAAATCTGGACTTGAAATTGAAGAAGAGGTGGTTGAGGAAGAGGAATATGACGATTCGTATGTAGAAGTTTCGAAAGAGGACACTAATGAGTATTTTCATTTAAGAAATAAGTTAGATAAAAAAATATATGATTATGGTGTTTATATGAGAGATCATGCAGTCAAAGAAAACATAATGCTAGAAAAAATTGAAGAGATTAGAGAAAGGAACGAGTTGCTGTTAGAGGATCTTAAGGAAAAATACAGATTAGATAACTCTGCAGAGTATTCAATACAAATAACTGATCAAAATGATGGAAATCTAGTTTTTGTAAAAGATTGACCACTACTTAGTTACAGAACGCCAAGATAGAAGAGGAAAAATATATAATGAACTTTGTAACATCTGACATTGGAATCGCCGCCTACTTACAACTTAAGGGTATAAACTTAATCCGATGTAAGCGGTTAGAATCCGGTAAATTTCATTTTGAGTTTGATGATAGGTTAGGTGAATGCCAGGCTCTTTCGTTGGAGTTTCTTAATTCTGAGTTTTGTAAGTTTGACAATAACGTCAGAAATTTAAAAAAAATATTATTTTCATAAGTTTGCTTCATAGTTTGTTTTTGTTGAAAAAAAATACTAAAGGAGCATATGAAAAATGGCAAAAACTAAAATTGGTACAAAACTAATAGCCAATAGCGCTGTTACTACTGCAAAGTTGAATACTTCTGCAATTACCCGCGATAAGATCGCATCTGGTTCCGTTCAAGTTGGTCACTTAGACCTATTCCAAGCAAGAAATGATATAGCACACATCGAAGACGCAGACGTCTTGGTTGTTTCCGCGTCAAAGGGAGACAGTGGTGGTATGAGAACCATCACATTTGCTCATTTGAAGGCAGCAGTATCAGCATCGGACTCAGCTGCCGGTGATACGGGCGCTGTACAGTTTCACCAGGGACCTTCGAGTGCCTTAGGTGGCATTTCGAAAATTAGATCAGACGGCGTACATCTAACTGCATCAGATGGTGGTAAGGTTGTGTTCGCTTATACAGGCATATCTGGTTCAACTGCGGCAATGTCTGCTAGTGCTAAGACTGCTTTTAGACTGGATACGAAGACCACCCTAGAATTCGCTATTAATGGCGCAAATGAACTTATATTGAATGCCTCAAGGTTAGAACCAGAGGTTAGTAACGGTTTGGATCTAGGTTCATCCTCTAAACTATTCAATAACATATATGGTACACAGGTTTCTGGTACTACAGTGCAGGCTCATACAGTCGACGCTGATAAGGCAACCCTTAATGACATTGACGCCACTACGGTTTCTGGTTCTGGTACTTCTCAGTTCCATAAGGTGGATGTTGACGAAGGTACTTTTAATAGAGCAATCGCAACTGTGGTTACTGGTACTACAGTTCAAGCACACACTGTCGATGCTGATAAGGCAACTATTGGTGACCTCGATGTTACCACTGTTTCTGGTTCTGGAACTTCACAATTTCACAAAGTTGATGTTGACGAGGGTACTTTTAACAAAGCAGTCGCAACTGTGGTTTCTGGTACAACTGTGCAGGCACACACCGTTGATGCTGACAAAGGAACGATTGGTGATTTAGATATTGTTTCTTTATCTGGTTCCTCAACAGCAGAGTTGCATAAACTTGATGTTGATGAGGGTACCTTTAATAAGGTTGTTGTAACCAACATCACTTCTTCTGGCACTACTCAACTTCACAACACTTCTGTGTCAACATTGACTGGCGCAGTTGGTAACTTTCACAAGGTTACTGTTGACAAGTTGGAGGCAAGATCTTACAAGTCCTCTGTAACAACATCAGAGCATTTTGAGATTGCTAATAAGCAAATTATTGCAGCAGTATCACAATCTGCTGGTGCAGCAGTAGAGGGTGCAGGTCTTCAGATTGGTGGTACCGCAGGTTCGGGATCATCCGGTGTTGCAAGCATTGTCCTTGGAGACGCTGGCGGCGGCGCAGGTTCTGATCTCTTGTTCAACTTGGGATCTACGCAAGGTGCTTCGCTATCAACCAACGGCGGACGTAAGAACGACGCAGTATTGTTCGGTGTTTCCGGTACATTATCTGCATCCATTGCAGTGTTTCAAGAAATCGATGTCAATGTTGATCTTAATGCACGTAGTTTCTCAGGTTCTACCGGTACTTTCCATACGCTTTCCGGTACGCTTTTGACCGCGTTTGATATCAATGCAGATCGGGCAAATGTAAACGATCTTGATGGTACTTCCGCTACATTTACAACAGTTTCTGGTACAACTGTCCAGTCTCACACCGTAGATGCGGATAAGGTAACTGTGCAAGATTTGGACGGCACCACTGCTACATTTACAACAGTTTCTGGTACTACCGTACAAGCACATACTGTTGACGCAGACAAGGGAACAATAGGTGATTTGGATGTCACTACCATATCTGGTTCTGGCACATCTATTTTACATCAACTGCAGTCGGACGTACTTTCCGGTTCAAAACTAGAAGGTCATGTGGCGGATTTTGATAAACTAACAGTTAATCAATACACCGGCAACGACACAATCAAGGCAGCAAGTCTAAACAGGGATATTGTTTATGATATAGACAACGGACATGGTGGACTAAGTTTTGCTAATGGCGTTTTGAGTGTTGGAACGAGAAGACAGGTCTTCTCCAGAGATACCGCCGTAGCAAACTCAAGTAACTTGTCAGCAGGTTCTGGATCGCTTTTCACTACTGCTTCATTGGCGAATGATGCAGCAGGCAATCCAACAATTATCCTTTCTGGGTCTGAGATGGTATTCTTAAACGGCGTCCTCTTAGTGAAGGCACCACTAAACCAAAGACCACCGGTCGATGGTGACTATAATATTGATTATAATAGTTCAAATGGTGTATGCACTGTAGAGTTGCACGAAAGTCTATCAATGGACTCGGACGACATTTTGATTGTATCGTACTTGTCAGGCACAATTTCTTAAGTTTATGTTCGGGGGGGGTTCTGCCCCCCCTCTTTTGTTATACTTTTTGGGATCTCAAAAAGGAGGAATATATAAATGGCTTTTGCTACAGGATCTATTAATTTTAAAGCAGCACCAGTACCAGGTAATAGTTCTATTATTACATTGAATGATGGACAGGGCGCAGTAGGCAGTAAGTTACAGATTGGTTTTTTGCCAGCAGTATCAAGTAGTGGACACACGGCTAATGCTTTTGTGTCTGGTATTATCGAGGGGCAAGTTTCGTCCGGACATTCATCCGGAACTGGACACAAGATAAGAGCAGGCAATGCTTCAAATCTTGTTACACTTTATCTAACAGGAAATACCGCACAGGCGGCATTTTTTGATTTTAAACTAGGTGGCCACGGCGACGAGAATATCGGCACCTGGAGAGACAACTTTGCTGCAGACGGCGACAGACCAGCGGTTTTAGTTTTTAGACAACCAGGGTTTAATGATTTAACTATTGATTTTCTTAATCTGTCTTCGGGATTTACCTCGACTTCTGGATTGGGATCGTATGGTAGAAAGAATGCTGCAGGAGATTATTCTGTTAACATGTATTCTCCTGCCAACTTGGTCACTCCCCTGAATACAATTAGGGTAATATTGAATGCTGCATCAACATCTGGAGAAATTGATGTTAAAAATCAATCGTCGAACCCAAGTTCTACTAGCAACTATCAAAGAATTATGGAGGACCGCAAAACAAACGCTGCAAATGTAATGAGTCTTGCAGTTGAGGTTAGTGGTGGTGCTTCTGCTTGGACGACTGCTACCAGTACTTTTATGACAGTTGTACCACTCAACTCTAGTGCTGCTAACATTAGACAGGCAGCAGTGACTGCTTCAAACGAAGTAGTATATGCAAATAGAGGTGGATACAGAACTGGTGGTACGGATGCATTAAGCAATGCTGAATTGGCAACTTATGTAGGTAAGGTTATTAATGCCTCACCGATAAGAATTTCTGCTTCATTTAGTGGTGCAAATGTACTCTTGACTCACACGGTGGATGGTGGTACCGGCGATGTTTCTATTACTAAGGCAGATAACAACATAACTGTTGTTGGTATGGCCGGCGGTGCACCTTCAGGTTTGGACGGAGAAGTTACAGGCACTATCGGCACATCTGGTGGTCTTGTGCAGGCAGGTAATACTGTCAATAATCCCTCTGCACAAGTCAACATTCCAGACAGTTCTCTGGGAGGTAACACATCTATTGTTGTTACGATTCTTTCTCAGAGTGCTACTGTCGCTGCAGCTGCCTCCGATGTTAAGTCACTGGCAGACGCACCAGACGGCGCAAAAACTAGATCTGATGTTATCAGATTCTTGCCACATGGGCAAACTTTTAGTAAGCCAGTTATTCTTTCTTGGAATATTACGGGCAGTACTAGTAGTATTAAGATATTTAGAAGAGCAAACGCTTCTAGTGCTTGGTCAGCAGTAGATGCAGAAGATTACAGCTTTAACGGAGGTAGAGTACATGTTACCTCAAGTACGTTTAGTGACTATATGGCAGTAGGAGGTGGAGCAGTGCCGATAACAAGACTGGGTTCTAAATTGCTGGCAGACACAGCAGTTGCAACAGTAAATGTTGCTACAAACGCTGCACATAGAGATGACTTTGCATCGTCATCTGTACAAGTAACGCATTTGGACTTATCCGCTCAAGGTAGAAACGATCATGTTGATTTGCTTGCCGCTGACCGGTTTATTATAGGTGATGCAACTAATAATAGCGCCAGGGCGTTTACCTTCACTCAACTTGAGACAGCACTTTCACTATCCGCACAAGCGGCCGGTAATGCAGGGGCAGTACAGTGGTCAAACAGCGGTTTTGATGGTATCGCTAAGATTACCTCAGACGGTGTCAATTTAACCGCTTCAGCGGGTTCTAAGTTGGTGTTTGCTTACACTGGTATTAGTGGTTCAACTACAGCAATGTCTGCTAGTTCTAAAACCGCCTTTAGGTTAGACAGTAAGGCAAAGATTGAACTTGCAATTAATGGTGCAAACGAACTTGTATTGGATGCATCAAAACTCGAACCTGAAGTTAGCAATGGATTGGACTTGGGATCGTCGTCAAAGTTGTTTAATAACATATACGGCACCACAGTTTCTGGCACCACAGTGCAAGCGCACACTATTGATGCTGACAAAGCAACGTTGGGAGATATAGATACGACCTCTGTTTCTGGTTCGGGCACGTCACAATTTCATAAGATTGACGTAGACGAGGGTACCTTTAATAAGGTAATAGCAACTGTAGTTTCTGGCACCACTGTTCAAGCACACACTGTTGATGCTGATAAGGGTACCTTAAACGACGTTGATGTTACTTCGGTCTCTGGTTCCGGAACTTCTCAAATTCACAAGGTGGATGTTGACGAAGGCACGTTCAATCGTTTGATCGGCACAGTTGTTTCTGGTACTACCGTGCAGTCGCACACTGTAGACTCAGACAAGGCAACGGTGGGACAGGTAACCACAACTCGAATATCTGGTTCGGGAGCGTCTAGTTTCCATAAAGTGACAGGCACAGGATTACCAGCTGCGCTTAACAAGTTGATATCAACGAATATTACGTCTTCTGGTACAACGCAACTTCACAATGTGCAATCTTCCACATTTTCTGGTTCGGTTGTCACAATGCATAAGATTGTTGCTGATCACGTAGATGCAAGAAAGATTAACTCAAATGTTACAACCGAAGAGCATTTTGAAGTAGTTGCCAAGCAGTTTATTCCTGCGGTAAGTGCCTCTAATGGACCAGCAGCTGAAGGAGCGGGTTTACAGATTGGTGGATCTGCTGGTACTGGATCAGCCGGTATAGCTAGTGTGGTTATCGGCGACGCTGGTTCTGGTATTGGACAAGACCTCTTGTTCAAGATTGGATCAACTCAAGCAGGTTCGTTAAGAGTGACCTTGGGCGGCGGCACGATGGCACGGTTTAGCATTACAGGTGGACTTTCCGCATCAATAGGTATATTTGATGTCTTGACGGTTAATACCGACATTGAACGAAGCACACTCAGTGGTTCTAGTCTTACCGCTCATACAATTTCGGGTACACTTATTAATCTTTTTGATGGTAACATCGATCGATTAAATGTTAACGACATTGACGGAACCAGTGCTGTTTTTACAACAGTCTCTGGCACTACAGTGCAGGCACATACTGTAGATGCAGACAAAGTGACGGTACAGGATTTAGATGGTACTTCTGCTACTTTGACAACTACAGTTTCCGGCACTACTGTAAACGCACACACTGTGGATGCAGACAAGGGTACATTGAATGATGTGGATGTAACGTCAATATCAGGTTCTGGGACTTCTACTTTGCATCAAGTTCAGTCAGACGTGCTTTCTGGTTCTAAATCAGAGATCCATGTTGCTGATATTGATAAGATAACGGTAAGTCAATACACTGGCAATGACACCATCAAGAAGGTGCACTTAAATCCAGACATTGTTAGAGATGTCGACAATGGACATGGTGGTTTGACCTTTGCAGCTGGACAGTTTACCATTGGGTGGCACAGAAGAATCTTTAGTAGATCTTCTAAGAACCTAATTAACAGGGATCAACCAACTCAAGGGTCCGGTTCGCTTTACACCACCTGCTCTTTACCATCCGGAGTCATTATTGCTTCTGGGTCTGAGAGGGTGTTCTTTAATGGACTGTTATTAACAAACGGAAACAGCACTGCTGGTAATCCTAGAGATGCTGACTATAGTATAGATTATAACAGTGTTAACGGGCCAGTAAATGTTTACTTGCACGAGACACTAACGATGGACAGTGATGACGTCGTGGTTGTTCAGTACCTTTCAGGAGCGAATCCCGCCTAACAAAACAAGTTGGAAGGGGAGTTTATTCTCTCCTTCCAACTTTCTTTCTTCTTTTACCAACTTTTGAACTTTTCAACCCCTATTTATTAGAGAAAACAAATATCCGTATTTGGCAAATGACGTTATGATGAGGAGATTTTCAGTATGTCTGTAAAGAGATTTAAGTTTGTATCACCAGGTATCTTTCTAAATGAGATAGATAATTCACAGTTACCAAAACTTCCTAATGCAATAGGACCAACGATTATTGGTCGCTTGGAGAAGGGACCAGGGATGATCCCACTGACCGTTGATTCGTTTCAGCAGTTTGTGGAGGTTTATGGCAATCCGATTCCAGGAGGACAGGGAGGAGACATTTGGAGGGACGGAAACTATACCGCTCCAACTTATGCAGCATATGCAGCACAAGCATTTTTAAGAAACAGTGGACCAGTCAATGTAGTAAGGTTGTTGGGTGTACAAGATTCCCAAGCAGCAACTGGAGGCGAAGCAGGGTGGACACTAGACGGCGCAACCAGCGATGGTAGCGATCCAGGAGATTCAGGTAAGTCTTCTGCATATGGTTTGTATCTTTTTTCAACGGGCGGCGTCGACCGTCGCGACGGTTGGAAGGGCAACGGAAATACTGTGCCTGCGAAGTCTGCACTAACAGGAACACTTGCAGCAATCTGGTACTTTCAGCAGGGTGCAATTGCGTTATCTGGTGCTCTGGGTAGTATTCATCATGGAAATGATGGCAAATTGGCACACATTTCCGGCACCGTCGGCGGCAGCCATCGTATCGGAATTACGGGTAGTTATGCGCTTATCAATTCTTCTGACTCGACAAAGATGGAGTTTATTGCCCACCTGTATGACAAGGGGACAACAAACGATTTCAAGAAAGTTGTTTTTAATTTTGATAGAGATTCTGATAAATATATCAGAAAGGTGTTTAATACTAATCCAACACTAACAAACTCTGACATCACTACGGGTGAAAACTTGGAAAAATACTTTCTGGGTGAGACTTTTGACAGATGGGTAAAGGATAGTCATGGACACACAGGCACTTCCGGATCTCTTCATAAGGGCGCTCTTACAGCAAATGCCTCCTTGTGTGCATTTGTGGCACCACTGTTGAAGGAAACTGTACCTCAGTATGATCACAGAGAACCAAATAGGGATTCTGTTACTGGTTGGGTACGATCACAGGATATAAATACTACTAATGATGGGTACGACCCATCCCAGATGCAAAAGCTTTTTAAATTTATTGGCATCGCCGATGGTGGCGCCCATTCTGGAGATATCAAAATTTCAATCACGGATCTTAAGTTGGGGAACGATGTAAATCCATACGGATCTTTTTCCGTCCTGGTTAGAAGGGTCACAGATAATGATGCCCGACCTTTGGTTCTGGAGAGATTCGCTCAGTGTAGTTTGGATCCAAACTCCTCCAATTACATTGCAAGAAAGATCGGGGATCAATATAGAGAATGGGACGAGGCAGATAAGAGATATAGAATATATGGAAATTATGCAAATCAATCTAGGTTTGTCCGTGTAAAGCCGGACCAAGATGTTGATGCTGGTGTGACTGATCCAAAGTTCTTACCATTTGGTTTTGACGGTCCAATCCGATACGCCACAGGTATATTGGCAACGCAGCGATTTAAGAATGCCGGAACAACATCCGCAGCAGAATTGGCAGGAAACGCCTCGGATCCTCTTGTTATTCTTAACAATGGATCAAAGTCATATTCAGTTGTCGGCGACCCAACCGCCTTTGGCGTTGTTGGCATGCCAGAAGAAGCAACAGCATCTTTGATTTATCCAACCCTACCATTGAGAATTTCCGCTTCTGAGGAAGGTCTCTCAGACGCAAAGAAGTCTTTCTTCGGTGTGTCAACTTATAGATCACCAACAGATACCAGGTTTGACCCATCTTATATTGACGTTGTTCGACGTCTTGGTAATGCCTATGTTGGAGATACAGAATCTGGGGTTGTTTCAAACCTGTCAGAAACATCTTTCTACTTTAACTGTGATGATCTTATTGCAGTTCACAAAACGGGGTCGTTAGAAAAGCACTTGGGTATGTCCCAGGCGCACCTATCCGCATCCAACATCGGTTCTGCCGTATATGCAT
>MDTB01057141.1_pt1 | contig 32081 bp, 35 predicted proteins | sample 811161 | NCBI WGS metagenome assembly MDTB01 (sample SAMN05326650, study PRJNA326480) | marine metagenome | isolation source: seawater | place: Mediterranean Sea | collected 2009 | reverse complement strand
TTGCTAGTTGTATTATTACTATGAGTATTTCGGCGTCTCCGGGTTCCGGTATTACCAACAGAACTATAAAGAGATATCATTCCGCCTTTAAATTTTTTACTTTTTTTTCTTTTTTTTCTTAGTTTTTTAGACATTTTACCTTGTTTAAATGTTTTAACCATTATATATATTATAATTTTTTTTTTGATGCTTTTAACAGAGAATATCCACATGGAAGAATAAATTGGCTACATGCTGCTTGAGCAGTATTAATATCCATATTAACTTCTAGATCTCCTGATGCGGCAGAAATAATTAAATCTATAGAATTACTTATTACTCCATGCTCGATTAGTGATAAACAATAGGTTTGTTTAGCATTATCTAAGGATGATACTTTAATAATGTCTTCTAAAATTCTAATAGCTAAATTTTTTTTTTCATTTCCTTTTAAATTCTCTCGTTCAACATTTTCTATAATTAGTTTAAGATATTTAAATATATCTTTATCATTTTCTAATTCTCCTAAAACAGAAAGAATAGTGGTTTGAATATTTTCAGCTATGTCTAGATTCATCTATATATTATAATAATATATTATATGGGATATGAAAGTGATACTTTAAGATTTATAATAATATGTATATTTTTTGTATTATGGTTAATAGTTAGCATAATTCCTGGTGGAGGAATTATAGGTGATATAATATTTAGAACATTTGTACCTGGTGTTCCTACAATAAATTTATTTAAAATATTATTTAATATTATAAATCCATTTAACTGGTTAAAAAATATATGGTATTTTTTTACATTTAAATGGATTTGGGATATACTTGCTTTTTTTATTGATTGTATACCAGTAATTGGTCCAATTATTAATTTTTTAATATTTTTAAAGAATGGATATTTCTAATTTATATCAAAATCTGTATTGATATAAATGTATAAAGTATATAGTGTAATAATATAAATGGATTATTTTGTATATACAGATGGAGCTTGTAAAAATAATGGAAAAGCTAATGCATGTGCTGGTTTAGGAGTTTATTTTGGTGAAAATGATTTACGCAACTGTTCTAAATTGGTAGTAGGAAAACAAACAAATAATGTAGCTGAACTATCTGCAGTAGTTGAGGCCTATTATCTAATAAAATCTGATTTAGAAAAAGGGAAGAAAATTTGTATAGTAACTGACTCTAATTACGTGTTAAAATGTGTTGGTTCATATGGAGAAAAATGTGAATCTGCTGGATGGAAAAAGAAACATCCTATTCCTAATGTTGAATTGTTGAAAAAAGCTTATTTACTTTATAAAAATTCGGGTGTTGAATTTATGCATATTAATGCACATACTGGGTGCCAAGATGCACATTCATTAGGGAATGAACAGGCAGATAAATTAGCTGTTTTAGCGATTGATGGTAAACTAAATAAAACTAATAGTAAAATCAGTATATTTAATGCTCGTATATATTTAAATGTTCCATATGCTAAAAAAGAACATGCAAAATCTCTAGGAGCAAAGTGGGATCCTAAAAATAAAAAATGGTATTCTATGAAATTAAATAATAATCTAAATGAGTTAGTTAAATATTATTAAGAATGCATATTACTATAATCGGGGATTTCAGGATTTTTGATTGATGGTGTCGTACTTGATTTTGTACTTGAATTAGACCTTGAAATAGTCTTACTTCTTTGGTTTAATTTAGGCATTGTTACTTTTAAAGGTGCTGGTGGATCATCTAATGCAATAGAAGTTCTAGGGGGAATATGTAAGCGTTTATTTTCTTTTGGATTACCACTTACTGAACGTGATAATGTTCTTTTTTGAACAGAGGCAAAAGGTGTTGAGCTATCCTGACTTAATTCATGAAAAGTATCTATATCTTCCCAGTCATCACTCATGATATGATCTACATTTTTAACTGTATATCCTCGCTGTTCTCCTTGAGATATTTGCCGGTTATGAATATAAATATGTTTATATGATGTATTTTTAACTTTGTTTGTAATATACAAATCATCACATAAAATTTTTAGAAATGATTCTTCTTCTTGATTAGTAGTTTTCATATAGTCTTTTAGTTCTTTAAGAGTTTCTTGAATTCCTGATTCGTTAATATCTTCTTCTTGTATGTTATAAAGTAGTTGTAAAACAGTAAATCTCCATAGATGATTAATAAATGTAGTTTTTTTGGTAGGTTCTTCAATATTTTCATACCAAATAGTTGCATTATTATTAATACTTAACATCGACTCTGTTGATAAAGAGATACGGGAAGTTGTAGCACTATCAGAAGTAAACATACTTAAGATATCACCATTTTTCAAAATATAAAATGTCTTTGTCGTATGATAACTTAAACGATGAATTGTTAGACTCTCCACCCATGTATTTGTTTTGTAATCATATAATTTTAGATTGTTTCCGGTAAGAATTATATTATTACTAAATGAATAAATAATATCACTTAGAATTTCACCATAGACCATTCCTCCTGTTTCATAACTATCAATAAAATGATAATTATCATCATAAATTTTAGCAAAATTTTCTAGCAAATGGCCATCATGGTTTTCACCAAATCCAATGAAATGTTCTGTGCCAATATTTTCCAGTTTATGTTCAAGAATAATTTTCGCTAATTGTTTGTGATTTCTTTCACCAATTGTTGGTAAACCATCAGTCATAAATATATGAATATTTTCTAGTTCTGGATTGTTATGTTGTTTAATTAATTTATGACTTTCTTTAAGTGCTTGTTCAATATTAGTATTGCCTCTACTGTAAATACTATCAATATATTCAATAATTTGTGCTTCATTTGTCTTTGTAATTAATTTATTTTCTACTAGTGTAATGACTTCAAAGTCAAAAAGAATGATTGTAATAGAATATTGATTTGTGTCTTTATTCATCCATTTTACAATATTTTTGCAAATCATTTTTACTTGAGCAATTTTAGAGGTAGAATCTGATGGAGTAATATCTTCCATTGAACCTGAGCGGTCAAGTGTTAATGTTACATGATAGTTTTTTGGAGCAGCATTTTGTGAGGATTGCTCTGGTGTAGTTAAAGTTAACACACCAAAGTTTTTATGTTCTTGAAATTTATTAGGAAGAAAAGAATTAGAAGATGAAAGAAATTGAATATTTGCTTGCATGATAGACATAATTAAAATAATATGCTCTAATCTTTTTATTTCAATTTTTTATTAAAAAGATATTTAATAATAATATATGTTAAGTGAGATTAATTCCAGTTATTTGTTAGGGACAATTATTAATCCTCTTAGTTCATATTATTTATGCAATCATTTTATAGCAAGTGAAATTACACCTGGTAGTCATGATTATATTTCTTATAAATATCCAATTGTCTTACCGTATGGTACAAATAATCTGCTAGTTAATAAAAATTATGATACAATTAAGAATAATGATATTATTGTATGTCAGGTAAATTATTTTGATCTTTTTACACGAGAGATTCTTCCTACGCTTGGTGATAAAAAAATATTATTAATTACATCGCAATGGGCATATCCTGCATTGGAGAGAAGTGATACTACAGATAAAGTATTAGCTAGTTCAAATATTATATTATGGATTTCACAAAATCCTATTTATGAAAATAATGATAAATATATGGCATTTCCATATGGCATTAATATGAAAGATCTTTCTCTTTATTATAGTTATCTTGTTAGTGTTAATATGGATATATCTGGTAATCGTGAATTATTACAGAATAATAAAAATAAAAATATACTACATACCAATTTAAATGTTGAAGATTGGTATCCAGAAGATCATATTCGACAAAAATATAGTTCTTTTGGAGTGGATTCGCCCGAGAGATTAGGTTATATAGATTATTTAAAACAAATTACTCGTTCTAGATATATATTATCCCCACAAGGAGACCGCCCGGATTGTTATCGTAATTATGAAGCAATTGGATTAGGATGTATTCCTATTTCTAATTTAGCGGAAAGATTTCAAGAAATTTTTGGAGAGAATATGATATATCGTAATGGAGAAGATATGCAAAAAATATTACAAACTAGCCGAGTAACTGTAGATGAAGAAGATAATAAATATAAATTACCAAATAGAAGAATTATTTTATCTAGTTATTGGCGAGAGAAAATAATTGAACGAATTAAAAAAGTAGTATAAATTTGTAATATTAAGATTTGATAAATAAATTAACCAAAAGTGTTTTCAGAACTGTAGTACATGTAAAGAAAACCATCCTCATTTTTATGACTATCATATAACATACTAACTGGATTATGTGTAACTGGAAGTGTTCCTTTTTCTGTAAATACAAATATAGCTTTTTTAGAATCTAATTTAATGCGTTTTCTAAGAATATACATGAATTGACCTGCAGTTAAATCTTTAGATACAAGAAATTTATTTTTATCTAAATCAGGAATATCACGACTGGTTGCACTTTTAAAAACTAAAATAGGGATTTTTTCAGGATATTTAGTTATAATATGATTAGATTCTTGTTTTCTTTCTTCTATCGGTTTTTTTTTAAATTCGTCCATTATATATAATTTATATAAAAATCTTTAATATTTTATAAAACTATTTAAAATATAATATAAAATATATCGTATATGAGTGGTACAAGTGAGACATTTGCTTTTAGTGCTGATATTAATCAGCTTTTATCTTTAATTATTAATACATTTTACTCAAATAAAGATATTTTTTTGAGAGAATTAGTTTCTAATGCTAGTGATGCTATTGATAAAATTCGTTATGACTCGCTTACGGATAGTAGTAAACTAGATAGTGATAAAGAATTACGTATTGAGATTGTTTGTGATAAAGAAAATGGTATTCTTTCTATTCGTGATAGTGGAATTGGTATGACAAAGCAGGACCTAATTAATAATTTGGGAACAATTGCTAAATCTGGAACTAAAGCATTTATGGAGGTTATTACAGCTGGAGCAGATATTAGTATGATTGGTCAGTTTGGGGTGGGTTTTTATTCAGCTTATTTAGTTGCTGATCATGTTACAGTAATTTCTAAACATAATGATGATGAGCAATATAAATGGGATTCTTCAGCAGGTGGTTCATTTACAATTTCATTAGATGAAGGGGAGAAATTAACTCGTGGTACTAAAATTATGCTTAAACTTAAAGAAGATATGTTAGAGTATCTCGAGGAAAGCAAGGTGCGTGACTTAATTAAGCGACATAATGAGTTTATTAGTTATCCAATTAATCTTTGGGTTGAGAAAACAGAGGAGAAACAGGTAACAGATGATGAGGAGGATGACGAGGAGGTTGACGAGGAGGTTGAGAAGAAGGAAGAGAATATTGAAGCTGAAACGGGGGATGATAATGTGGAGAATAAGGCATCGGATAGTGTTGATGTGGAAGATGTAGCAGATGATGATGATGCACCTAAAGTAGAGGATGTATCAGATAAACCAAAAAAGACAAAGACTGTTAAAGAGGTTTCCTATTCTTGGGAAAAACTTAATAATCAGAAGCCTCTTTGGACTCGTAAACCAGATGATGTAACTACAGAAGAATATTCTGAATTTTACAAAGCTCTTTCTAATGATTGGGAAGATCATGCTGCTGTAAAACATTTTCATGTAGAAGGACAATTGGAATTTAAAAGTGTATTATTTGTACCTAAACGTGCTCCATTTGATATGTTTCAGGGTGGGGATAATAAAAAGATAAATAATATTAAGCTGTATGTTCGTAGAGTTTTTATTACAGATGACTCGTCTGACCTTATGCCAGAATGGTTACAGTTTGTAAAGGGTGTAGTAGATTCTGAGGATTTGCCTCTTAATATTTCACGAGAGACTCTTCAGCAGAATAAGATTCTGAGAGTTATTAAAAAAAGTCTTATTAAGAAGAGCTTAGATATGTTTAATGATATCGCAGAAGATGGTGAGAAGTATGCAAAATTTTATGACTCTTTTTCTAAGAATCTTAAACTTGGTATTCATGAAGATTCTACTAATCGTAGTAAGATTGCTAAGTTATTGCGATATTACTCAAGTACATCTGGTGATACGATGACTAGTTTGGATGCATATGTAGAGAGAATGAAAGAAAATCAGCAGGGAATTTATTATATTACAGGTGAGAGCCGTCGTGTAGTGGAAACTTCGCCTTTTGTAGAGCGTCTAAAGTCGAAGGGTTATGAGGTTCTTTATATGGTTGATCCAATTGATGAATATGCTGTTCAGCAATTGAAAGAGTATGAAGAAAAAAAACTAATATGTGTTACTAAAGAGGGTTTAGAATTTAATGATGATGAGGATGAGAAGAATAGATTTGAACAGGCAAAGAAAGATTTCGAGCCTTTGTGTAAGGAAATGAAAGAAACATTGGGGGATAATGTTGCTAAAGTGGTGTTATCTAATCGTATTGTAGATTCTCCATGCGTTTTAGTTACAGGAGAATATGGTTGGAGTGCAAATATGGAAAGAATTATGAAAGCTCAAGCTTTGCGAGATAATCAAATGAGTATGCATATGAGTGGTCAAAAAACATTAGAGATTAACTATCAACATTCAATTATTCAAAATATGCTTAAGAAACTTCAGGCAGATGAGAAAGATAAAACAGTTAAGGATTTGATTTGGTTAATGTATGATAGTTCACTTCTTACTTCTGGATTTACACTTGATGAACCAACTGTATTTGCTTCTAGAATTCATCGTCTTATTAAATTAGGTTTAAGTATAGATGATGAATCAGGTGAGGAAGAAGATTTGCCTGAACAAGAAGAAGAGAACAATACTAAAGAAGAAGAGGATGACTCTACGATGGAAGAGGTAGATTAAATAGATATAGAGATTGTAGACTTTGATGAGGAAGTGTGTTGTATTTTATTTTGTGATTTTTTTGTAGATTCATAATATTTTATATTATTATCTATTAAATTATTATTTACAAATTCATTTAAATAATTGGATAGTTCTAAAAATACTTTTTTTGTTTGACAAAAATTAATATTATCAGTGTATCCTTGCATATTAAATTCTTTTATATTTACAGATAGTTCATTGTCATCTGGTATGATTCCATTTGTTTTAAATATATCTTCCATAATAGCTAAGCTAATGACTAAATTAAGATATGCTCCATTTAACATTAAATTATTTTCTTTTACAAATTGATAAGTTATTTTAATGACTTTAGATATAGAAATAAATCCAGTTATTGTATTTTCTAATCTGGAATTTAGTTCATTAATTTGAGGTATATTATTTTTTGTATTGTAACCTAGTATTTGTAGACTAATTGTATTAATCATATTTATATTAAAAGTATCCCATGCTATTAAAAATTTTCGATTGATATTTATGTCTTGACTAGAATAACATAATCCTGTATCATATAATATAATTTGATAATCATGTTTATTATATGGTCTTATTTTCCAATTTTTATGATGTAAATCACCATGCATAAAATTATCAATTAGAAGACCTTGTTTAAGAATTAGTACTAGTGTCACTGTAATTTTATATTTACTATATGTTTGTAATTTATTATCATATAATGATGTTCCATCTTCATATTTCATAATTAAAATATCTTTTGATGATAGATATGTTTTTGGAATAATTACTAGATGATTATTCTTAAAATTTTTTCTAAGTTGGTCCATATTCTTTCGTTTATAATTAAAATCTAATTGTTCTTCTAGATTTATAAAAAAATCACTTAATTGTATAGGAATTCTGTATTGACTTTCAAATAGATTAAGTATATATGTTATGATTAATATAAAATATTTTGGCAAAAATATTTGTTCTTTTAGATTGGGATGTTTTATCTTAATTGCAATTTCTTCTTTATTATGACGAAAATATCCTTTATATACTTGACCTATACTTCCTGAAGCAATAGGTTTTTTTTCTAGAATAATTAAATCTTCTATATCAATTCCATATGTACAATAAAATATATATTTAGTATAGCTATATTTATGTTGAGGACATTGGTCTAATAAATTTTTAAATTTATTGAGTGAAGAAGGGATAGCTTCTTTTTCATATAAAATATTAATTCTTGAAATTATCCATTGAGTAAATTTAATCGTTATGCATCCACAATCAATTATATCCTGATATAATTTTGTATATAACCATTCATCCGTAAAATATTTTTTACAAAAAATAAATAAACATATTGTAGTGCATAATTTTATAAAATAAATTATTTGCAATAACATTAATATATTGTTGTAAAAGTATTTATATATTTATTAAAAACTTTTATTTGTAGAATTAAGTTAAAAATTACAGATAGTATAAGTATATGAAAGGACATGATAAAATTCGGCGATTTATTTTGCAGTATATTAAATTAAAATATAATAATTATTTGCATGAACATCATATTGAATATATTGATGAAGGTTCAATTAAAGATATTGTGCGAGAAATGTATCTTAATAATAAAGACGCTCTTAAGAACTATATTTTAGATAGTTTTAAAGATAATACATATACACGACTTATGTTGGAGGATAGTATTCTAGAGATATTTGATGATGAAGATTTATGTGTTAATCGGTTAGTTCTTGAAATTAGACAATATCAACAGTATAAAAAAAATCATTCCCAGCATTATCAAAATTGTTATGATGTAGTTTTGAAGCCTCATACAAATTATGGATTAGGAATGGAATTAGCTATTTCAGGAGATAATATTGAAATATCTGGATTTAAATCATGGCCTGATGATGAAGATAATAATAAAAAACTTCCGGCTGAAGCAAATGGAAAGATTCAAGTAGGAGATAAGATTATAGAGATTAATCATCAATCATTTATTGGACGAACAATGGAAGATGTTGTAGAATTGTTGACGTCTCTCGGCAAAGAAGATATGCTTTTTAAGTTCCAGAAAATTCATGTAATGTAAATTGTTATATATAATTTATCGAATATGATTTTATTTATTTTTAATACTTCTATATTTATACAAATAATATAGTGCACCTATATTAGCAATAGCACACCACATAGAACCATAGGAACCTCCAATAAAAAAATTTACTGGAATATATAAAAATAAAATAACTATCATAAATACATTCCAGTTAGGATATAAAACAATCATAGCAAATAAAATAAATTCCCATAATTTTATTTCATTAGAACCCCATATAGGAGATGCTAATTTATTATTACATAAAGATATTGAATAGCCGTTAAATTTATAAAACATATAAATACATAGACTTATTGTAGCTAGGCTAATATATAAATTAGTATTTTTCTGTATAATAAATACATTATATAATATTTGTAATGATAATAAAGTAGGTATCAAATATGATGTTATAATATAGTTTATATTATTTTTTTTCATTTTGATATACCATAAAATTGCATCTGCTAACTGCACACTTGAAAATATCATTAAAAATATAATATTTTGTTTTTGATGAAGTTTTAATTTTTTATTTAATAAATATAATGATATTCCCCAAGATATAATAAATGTAGTAATACTTGCTTCAAAACTAAAGCACATATATATATAAAATATAATTATTAATTAAAATGAATAACTAATCAGTTATTATCTTTATATTATATATGGTTAAAAGTCGTAGATATAGAAAAAGAGCTAGGCGTTCAATAAGAGTTAGGCCTTCAAGAAAGACCAGATCTAAAAGAAAAATTAAAAGCATCCCTACAAGAACTGCTGGTATGTTGGGTTATTTAGCTAATATTAATGTACCAATAGAAACAATGATTACAGATTTAAATATAGCATTTCCTTATGATCAAAATATAAAATTACTATTTCCAAAACGTAAGGATTATGATGATTTTATAACAGATGTTGCACATGCTCAAAATTATTCTCAAAGTAATTATATATTTAATGGTAAACAAAAAATGATAACTCAGACTAAAGAAGATTTAGAACAATTGGCACAGGCCTATGTTAAGGAGGGGTTGATTAAAAAAAATATACCTGAACCTGTTGTAAATAATATATTGAAGATGTCTATGCCTGTAATACGGGTTTTGCCAAGCCTACAATATTTGTGGAATACTGATAATGTCAATACTGCTTTGTAGCTTCGATATTTTTGCATAAATATTTTAAAAATTGATTAGTTTTTTAAAATATATATTTACTTTAACTATGCCAAGTCAAAATAAACCTATACAATTAGGATTATGTTGTCTTAATACTATTTTGAGAGCACAGAAACCACCTGTATTTGCTTCTCGTTCTGTTATTTTACGCACACTAAAAGAAAAGGGGATAGAACATCTAAAACCTAAAATTATTCAAAACTTACAAGATGTTCTTACTATAATGGATTGGAATGAAACAAATGGTATTAAAGTTTATCGTTTGAGTAGTGATATGTTTCCACATAAATCAAATCCTAGAGCAGAGGATTATTCATTTGATTTTGCGCTTGCTTTACTAAAAGAAATTGGAGCTCGGTCTAAGTTATATAATCAACGCCTTACATTTCATCCGGGCCAATATAATGTTATTGGAACACCTACTCGTGAAGTATTTGAAAAAACAATTGGTGATCTATCTTGTCATGCAGAAATATTGGATTTAATGGGCCTAGATGAACATTCAGTAATGGTCATACATGGAGGTGGTACATATAAAGATAAGCAGGGTACGATTGATAGATGGTGTAGTCAATATGAAGAATTACCAGAAAAAGTCAAGAGGCGATTAGTATTAGAAAATTGTGAAAAAAACTTTTCAATCATTGATTGTTTAGAGGTATCTAAACGAGTTAATATTCCTGTAGTATTTGATACACACCATTTTGAATGTTATAAATTGTTACATCCAGATGAAGAGTTTATGATTCCAGATGCATATATTCCTGATATATTAGAGAGTTGGAAACGCCGAGAGATTAAACCTAAATTTCATGTCAGTGAACAAGGTTCCGGGCGCACAGGGCATCATAGTGATTTTATAGAAGATATTCCTCAATATTTATTAGAGATTCCTGAAAAATATGGAGTAGAGATTGATATTATGATTGAGGCAAAGATGAAAGAGCAGGCAATTATGAAATTATATAAAAAATATCCTCAATTAAATTGTAAAGTAGGAAAAGAGAGTGTAGATGAAAGTATATTTAGTAAAGGTCCTACACTAGAATGGATTAATCATAATGTAAAAGAATGTGACTGTTGTTTGCGACCAAAGAACTTACGATTAAAACGTCGATAATATATTATGATTTGTTTTAAACCATCTAATTTTTCTTTATTATACACAAAAGAAATTATGATAGCAAAAACTCCATTTAGTAAACTATATATATGTAAAAAAGAAAATAAAGAATATGTTGTTAAGGTTCAATCTATTAAACATATACAATTAATACAGAAAGAAATTAATATACTACATCATCTTTCAAAAAATAATTATACCACTAATTTAATTTATAGTGAATGGTATTATTTTAATTATTTTTTAGTATTTGATAAAATACATGGGATAACTTTATTAGATTATTTTAAAAAAACTGGAACAAAACGTACAACTCTAGATAATAATACTATTATGCATCAATTATTTAATGGATTTTCTTTTATTCAAACCAAAGGAATTATACACCGAGATATTAAACCAGATAATATAATGATTGATTATTTACTTAAAATTACTATTATAGATTTTGGTTTATCTGTGTATCAAAAGGATATTTATCTTCTACAACATAATGAATTTTCTGGAACATATCAATATGTTTGTCCTGAAATGTATAGAGGAATATTTTATAATGCTTCATGTGATACATGGAGTTTAGGAGTATTATTGTACTATTTATTTTATAATACATATCCTTATAAAGTAGATAGTAAAAAATTTAGACAATGTATCATGTTTAAAATATTACCAGAATGTATTAAATTACTTAATTTAAGAAATGATATTGTCCCATGTATTAAAGATATGTTGAAGATTGATTATCGTCCTATAATTAAAGATTTAAATATATAATATGAATTTAATTAAATAATGAATACTATAGAGATTAATCATTGTTCATTTTCTTTAGGCAGTAAGAATATTATAAATAATTTGACTTGTTCAATTAAACGTGGTTCTAGATGTTTATTAGTAGGGGGAAATGGAGCTGGTAAGACTACTTTATTAAGATTACTTGCTGGTAAACATATATGTAAAGGTATTACTGTTTTTGGTAGAGATGTATATCATGATACAACACTAAATTTTTCTAGGACTTTTTTGCATCAAAATTGGGGATTGCGAACCGTATCATTTGCCGGACAAAATATTCCTTATGTTGCAGATATAATGGTAAAAGATATGATGAAAGATCTACAAAATGAATATTTAGAGAGACGTAATGAATTGATTGAATTATTAGATATTAATCTAGAATGGCGGATGCACTTATTATCTGATGGACAGCGACGCCGTGTACAAATATTTTTAGGATTATTACGTCCGGTTGAATTAATTTTATTAGATGAGATTACAAATGTACTAGATATTTTATGTCGTGAAAAATTAATGACGTGGTTATTCAATGAATCTATTAAACATAAAACTACAATTATTCAATCAACCCACATTTTTGATGGATTAGATGACTGGTATACAGATGTTATTTGTTTACGATGTAATAATACTCTTAGTAGTTTAGAATATTTTGGGCCTAAACAGTCTAGAACTATTTATGCACAAGTAAAAGACTGGTTAGTTTTAGATAACGTAAAGGAGTCTTCTGATGATTTTAATAAGCCTAATGTATTAACTCAATCCACTAATTCTGCTGGAGGATTTGCTCCGGGGCGCTTTTATAATTATTGGTAAATTTAAATATTAAATTTACTCTTGTATCTCTCTTGTTTCGATAAAGTTGTTCTGTGTTTTAAAAATGTGTAGTATCGGTTAGCTAATGTATACTGTTCAGGTTTTTTATTTTTTAATACATTTAAGCGAACACGCATAATCATGGCGACTTGCCATATTCGTTTATGTGAATACTTATGTTTTTTATATAATCTCTCTAATTTGCGAATGGTCCATTTAACATCAGCGAGAGATTTATATTTTATCTTAATTGTATCTTTAGGGTTTTTATCAATATAGACATCAAATGATTTTTTGGGATTGTTAGGATTAAATAGAAATTGTTTTTTTGTTTTGCGTTTTGTGCCTCCTTTATAACAGTATTTATATGGTGCACAAGATGATCTCATAGTAAATCCTTTAGGATGTTTGCATTTTTTTTTACTAAATTTACGAGGCAATGTAAATATTTTTTGGTCTTTTCTTATACATTTTTTGGATTTTTTTGTTGAATGACAACAGCTCTTCATATATTTTATTTATACTAAAAATGTGCAACACGCCCTTTTCTATATTTAATGGTGCGTGCTTTTTTAATACGTCGCTTACCTAATTCCTTAAATGTGCGTGGAGTTTGTTTGGTTATGCGACGTGTTGGACGATAGACATCACTTTTATATTTATAACCTACTTTACCACGTTGATTACGCCATTTTTCTTTAAACCAACGACTAAGTCCTTTCTTTTTTGTTTTTTTTCCTATATATGGATTTTTATGTGGATGTTTTTTATTAAATTGGCGTTTATATTTTTGAACAACTATCCCACTACGATAAGCACTATGTTTAGGAATCTCTCTATAAACTTGCTGTTTAACTTTATTATAGAGAGATTTATCTCGTGGAATAGCCATTTATATTTACCATAGATAAATATGGCTCAAAAGTTTAGGAGTATATAGCCCATTTGCATGATGTCTTTCTTTTCTTATACCGGCTTTTCTAGTTTTTACACCTGAATGTCGGCTATAGTAGTTGCGTAGTCTTGAACGTTCACCATGATTTTTTTTTGAATATAAATGTAAAGGGGTACGATCACGAAACTGTTGATATCGTTTATCACCAAATGTTAATGAACGAAGACGTTTTGTTTTGTTATTTTGTAAAATAACTTTATATTTTTTATAACCAGGACCTCTTTCGAAACGAATAATTCTCTCTTTCATAATATTAAATACTATTAAATTTATAAAATATAGTTTATAAATTTTTTAATAATAATATAATATATTGCAATATTTAAAATACTTGTTTTAGATAGTAATGGATTGTATTCTATATATAATAAAAAAATATATATAGATAAGAAATTTTTTAAAAAACTAAAAGACATATATATATAAAATAACTTTATATTTTTTATAATCACGACCTCTTTCGAAATGAAAAATCACTCTTTCGTACTATTAAATTTATAAAATACATTCTATAAATTTTTTAATAATAATATAATATATTGTAATGTTTAAAATACTTGTTTTAGATAGTAATGGATTGTATACTGTATATAATAAAAAAAAAAATATAGATAAGAAATGTTTTAATTTAAATAATTCATATAAATTAAAGAATGATATTGGAGAAATAATTATAAATTCCGAAAATTATATATTAAATGAAATTTTAGATGATGTAAAAATATTTGAATTGGATATTGAATACTATTTTATTCATAAAGATTACAATAAGTATAAACTATGTGAAATAAATAATCATATTACGCGTTTAGATGATATATATTTAAATAATACAAGCAAATTTTTTGATTATATTAATCAATATGATAGTATTAAGGATTCATTAAATATAAAAAATTCACTATATACTACGTTATTTATTCCAACTAATAATGCATTTGATAGTTTAGAACCTAATATTTTACAATTTTTGAAAGATAATCCCAGTGAGTTAATAAATTTATTAAATTATCATATTTATGATAGTAGTTTATTTGTTTCACAAATGAGAAATGGACTTAGTTTGCGTATGCGTAATAATCAGATATTATATTTTGAAAATAATAATGATAATCCTACTCCTAATTTTATTATTAGACCGGATGGTTCTAGCAAAATACCCGAAGTTAATATTAAAAAATCGAGAAGAGCTATTATATTATCATCTAAGAATGGTTGCAATTTATATTATAATGCAAATCAGTACCCAAAATATTATAGTATTAAATCTGATATAGGAATTATACATATAATTGATAATGTGCTTATACCTGAGATATTAATAAATAAGCTTCCTAAAAATAAAAATACATTATATACATATTCTAGAAAATGTTATAAAATGAAAGAAGGTCAATATTCATGTGATTCATCTGAACAAGAATGTTGGAGTAATTATCCAGATGAATGTATTGATTATCCTTTATCAGAAACAAACGTTGGTTATTGCTGTGGAGGAAAAAATATTCCTCCAGAACCTCCTACTCCTGAACCTCCTACCCCTGAACCTCCTACCCCTGAACCTCCTACCCCTAATTTTCCTATTTATGATGCTAGTTCAGAAATATATACTAATACTATTGATATTATAGGTTATATTGGTGCAGGTGGATGTCTACCAGGAGAGGCTAATTGGAATTTTAGAAAAATTGCGGATTATTATAATGTTATTGTTTTTGCTTTTTTTAATAGCAATATTAACATTAATTCAATTGATAATAAATGGTTAGAATGGAGAGATATACCAGATCCATGGGGACGTCGTAAACAATTGATAATGTCTATGGGGGGGGCAAATGGGAAAGATGTATGGAATATAATGCAAAACTCATATATTTTAAAAAGTATGTTGAGTGATAATAATGGTGTTCGTCCAATATTAGATGGAATAGATATAGATATTGAAGGTCAAGACACTGTTAACGCTTTTCCGTTTCTACAGTTAAATGAATGGATTAATAATTTACCTAAATCACAAATAACAGGGTATAAACCTTCTATAACATTAGTGCCAGAATATTATGGTCCATATGTAGGTACACGTGGTAAGTATTCACCAGTTATTAGTAATAAAGAAAATTTGTCCTGGATTGCGCCACAATTTTATAATAATTCTATAGATACTAATGCATTTGAAGGAATGCCATCACTTAATGGAGGTTTATATTGGGCAAAGCAACCTGAACAGGTTTTTATAGCAATTAAACAATTACAAAAGCATTATAATTTAAATGATAATCAAATTGGATTCTTAACACCAGCAAATACATGTGGTGCTGATGATGATCATGCAACTGCTCGCCCACCGGAAGACGACATTCGATGGGACATGACAAATTTAGCTGAATTAATAAAAAAGTATAATATAACACGGGTAGGTAATTGGGATATTACTTATGATAAATATATTGGAATTAATGATGAAACAAAATCTTATCCTTGGGCAGGAACATTAGCTCATTTACTATTACCAAAACTTAAAAATAAAGAAGAGTATTATTTACCATTTGAATATGATAAACATAAAGGAAGTATTGTTTCTGCTGGAGGTGCCCCAAATGGAGATCCATATTCTGTATGCTGTTTAAGAAATTGTAGTATTAAAATATAAATATATTTATAAATAATTATTATATTTATATATGGGATCACTATGTTTTAAATCTACCTATAAACATTATACACGCAATGAATTGATGGCGTTAAACCGAGATGCTAAATTATATGGTATAAATTTAGAGAGATATAATGAATTTTGTAATAGTCAAAATTACCAATTAGCAATTCTACATTTATCACATGGGGGAGATGAGGTAACTGGTAGTGGAAATTTAGATATATCATATATAAATGCTTGGAATAAATGGAAGCGATATCAATCATGGGGAATTAATTGTTGTGATTTAGATAAAAATATAATTACTAGTCTAGCACATGCTCCTACAAAAATGAATGGATATTCTAATATTCCTAAGAAACATATTTCTTGGCAGCGGGAATCCTTGAAACGTTTTTATAAAATACAAGATTGGCGTAAAGAGATTAATGGTATTGAAGACCAGAGTAATTATAATGCATTATTAGATATAGATAATTATGTTGATTATTGTCTAGATAATAAACGATATAATGATATTGTAGATATAATAAAAACTAATTATGGTAAATTACTTTGGGATTTAAGTCAAGATGATAAATGGTTAAAAATTGTAGAAAAAATTAACTGTGCAACTCATCGTGATATTAAATATATAGAGGCATTAGAAAATATTTGTAGAGGGAAGCAAGATGACTTATTTTCTGTATTGGATCAAAAAATTTTTATTTAGTATAGAGTTTAAGTTTAAATGATTTAAATAATTTATATTACTTATATTAATGCATTTTAGTGGTAATCCTTTTGAAGGTATGGGAGGTATGCCAGGGAGAGGCTCTCCACCAGATACTATGGAATATTATAATTTACTTGGCGTTCCTCGTGATGCTGATTCTCAACAAATTAAAAAAGCTTTTAGAAAAAAAGCTATGAAAGAACATCCTGATCGTGGAGGTGATGCAGAAAAATTCAAAAAAATTAGTGAAGCATATGATGTATTAATTAATGATGAAAAAAGAAAATTATATAATCAATATGGAAAAGAAGGAGTTCAGCATGCTGAACGTGGAGATTCTAGAGGACATTCTGCTGAAGATATTTTTGGTAGTATTTTTGGTAATCGTCGCTCATCAGGTCCTAAGAAAGGAGAAACAATTGTTAAGCCATTAGAGGTTACTTTAGCCGATTTATATAATGGTCGTACATTTAAAAAAATAATTCAACGAAAACAAATTAAAAAAAAATCAAATAAGCCATTAAAATGTGAACATTGTAATGGCCAAGGAAGTATAAAAAAATTAAGACAGATTGGACCGGGTATGCTTCAGCAATATGAAGTTAAATGTCAGCATTGTAATGGTCAAGGATATAATGTAGATGTTAAGATAGAGACCAAAGAATTAGAAGTACAAGTTGAGAAGGGCATGAAAAATGGAGACAAAATTAAATTTAAAGGAAAAGGTCATAATGTTCCTGAAGGTGAGTCTGGTGATGTTATTTTTATTGTACAAGTAAAAAAACATTCTATGTTCGAGCGCAAAGGCCCTCATCTTTTTACGGAAAAGACTATTATGCTTAAAGATTCTTTATGTGGTGTGGAATTTGTCATACAACATCTAGATAAACGATTTTTAGTAATAAAAAATAAAGTTGGAGAAGTTATAAATCCAGATATGATGAAAGTTATTGAAGGTGAAGGTATGCCTATTAGAGGAAATCCTTATCAGAAAGGAAATTTAATAATTAAATTTAATATAGAATTTCCTGAAAAAGGATATTTAAATAGTGAGAATATAGAAATCTTAGAAAAAATACTTCCTGGAACTCAAAATTTATCAGGAGTTTCTGGAGCAGAACAGTATACTATGAGTGAATTTAATCATGATGCAGTTAGGACTAATTATATGGAAAATCAAGAAGCATATGATTCAGATGAAGAAGATGAGAGGAGAGGCGGTGTACAATGCGCACAGAGTTAATATAAATTTTAAATATAATTTATTAAATTAGATATTTAATAGTATTATAATTTTCATATAAACGGCGAGTTAAATATGGAATGGTATCTTGTAAATTTCCAAATGGAATATATTTAAAAACTTTATAGCCTGAAGTAGCTAATTGATATGTTTCTCTATCAGACATACCCATTAGCTGAGCAAATTCAATAGGTCTAGAGTTTGTAGTAGCCAACTGTCTTGCATATTCAATACTTTTTGGATTATGAGTTGCACACATTAAGATATTTGAATATGTTGAATAATTTTCTATTTGAGATGTATAAAAATCTAGAGCTTTATGATAGTCTCTATGAGTTTCTTTGATAGTTGAGTAAAGATAGGGTTTATTTGTATTTAAGTCTATAATAGATTTATCTTGATAGTAATATGCTCCACGTACTAATTTAATACCAAATGGATTTCTTGGAGATAAAAGGATATCTTTTTTGAGTTGAATGAGAGAATCTCTCTTATACATTTGATAGGTTTTATAAATAAGTGTTTTATCTCCGTATGTTTTAATTAATATATCTGTAAGGTTGTTTATTTTACTTTGTAGTAAGTGATTTTCCGCATCAATAAGTAAATTTGATTGGTTTTGAATAGCGGTTTCACATAATTGGCTTATATAGTCTAAACATTGTTCTTGATTTTGTTCTATATTTAGACTACTTAATTTAATTGCAAAATGTATATTTGGAATCTCTCGTAGGGTTCTTTGTATGGTTTCAAAATTGATTTGATGTTCTTTTTGGTTTTCATTTATATAATCGATAATGGGCAAAACATTAAATGATTGAAGATGTTGTATAGTATGTTTAAGATTTGTTGGCGTGGAGATAAAACGACTTATGATAGGAAGATTCATAATCTAGATTGATATATTTACTTTTTATTTTAATCTTTAATTTATATTATGGGGAAGTTTAATTATACTACTAATATTACTGGACGACGTTCTATATCAACTAGAAGAGCTATATACCGTCGCAGTAGTTCTAAAGATTGTTGTTATAGAACACATTATAAAATGCAAAGACTTGTAGATAAAACTTTATCACCTATTACAATAATAGAACCAATATCTGTAGGTAGTAAACCTAAAATTTTATGTCTTCATGGGGGAGGACAATCTGTTTCTTCATTTAGATATCAATTATTAGACTTAATGAATGCTCTTCCTGAATTTGAATTTGTATTCGCTAAAACACCCGAAGATAAAAATGTTTGGATTAGAGATCCTCCAGGAGGTAAGGGGGAACCAACTACAGAGTCAGACTGGGCTATAAAAAGTCATCTCTATTTAGATAATATAGTTAGTCAAGAAGGACCTTTTTATGCTATATTAGGATTTTCACAAGGTGTAGCTATGATTTTATCATATTTAGCTTATTTACAAGAAAATAATTCTAAATTATATTTTGATAAAGTAATATTATTAAATGGTTATATGCCATATACGCATCAAGGTATTACATCTTCAATTAATAAGTTAAATACTTCTACTTTTATGTATAAAGTTGTAGGAGAAAAAGATGAATTTTATGAATTAGGTACTAAACTTTATAATGAACTTAAATTAGAAAATAAAAATCTTAATTTAGAAATATACAAAGATACTGCTTTATGGCATTTTCCTGTTATGAAAGGATATTTATCATTTAATAAGGTTGTTGAGTTTATTTTGAAATAATTTCTCTATTCCATCGCTTTTGTAATTTTAAATAACCTTGACCACCATAACTATAATATCTTTCTAACCAAATTTTTGCAAATTTAGCCATCTGCAATTCTGCGTGTTTATATCGAAGTTTGTGTTTAAAATTATAATAATCTAATGTATGAAGTGATTCTTTTATTATTCTATCTTTAATATAGTGTTCATAGTGACTTAGACTACCTACTCTAGTATTATATACTATCATTACAATTATATTTCGTATTTCTTTTTCCGACAAATATTGGTATTTTGATGGTTTAAATTGTTTTAATACTTCTAGTATTCTTTCTTCTGGAGATGGGGGGGGTAGATAATTAAAATTTTCAAATACAGTATCTTCTAATATAGTAGCTTCTAACATGGTAACATTATTGATATATATTAAAATCATTTATAATTAATTTAATAACATATATTATATTTTATATATGTTATCAATATATAATTTTTGTACTATTTATTCTTATTTATCACATGGCGATTTAGGTAAATGGCTATCTGTTGCAAAAGAGTTTCCTGGTAAAAATATTATAGAACAGCGCATTTTGGCTGAGAGAAAACTACTACGTCAGTATTTTATAAATATTAACAAGTGGAAATATTATTATTTTTTTCAAGATAGTGGCTTTCCTATGCGATTAATTACACAACTTCCAATTTTACCTTTTCAACGAAAATTTATTGGTGGAAGTGAATATATTGATGGAATACGTTCTACAGATTTAACAGCTCCTATTATGGTTGGTGTAGACTGTTATAGACGACCATATATTGTTATTGCATACAAATGTTTTGGTAAGAAATGGATTTCATGGGATGGAAATGAAAGAGATTTTATGGGAGCAAATGGTAGTAAACGATTAGTACTCACAGTATTTAATCGTTATACTGGATTGCGAGGTGAAGGCTCGTGGTGTAAAGCTGGCTCAGGTTCATATAGTGGATGCCCTATATTGTTGTCTACGAATACTCTACTTAAAAAAAATGATAAACAATTGTTAACAAAAAATATTTGTGAATTATTATCTGAAAATTCTGTAAGTTATATAAATGGATTAGAACAATTACGGTATGTTGATTGTAAATTAATATCTAAATAAATACAGATAATATATGATAGGATGTATTTATGTAGAGAATTATGGAGAGAGATTTGGAGTTATGATTTAACATATCATAAATTATTTGATGCAGTTATACAAGAAATTAATTTAAGATATGATAATGGGCGATGGTGGGTGCGGAAGTCTGGACTATTGGTTTTAGGAAGTAGAAAATGCATTCTAGATCTTAATTGGACAAAACGCTCATACTATGAGTTAAATTTTTTAACTAGAGATAATGATTATTCTATTTCTGCACAATTTTTTATCTTGCAAGATATATTGCAAGAATTTAAACGGAAAATATCTGTTCTATCATGATTTCTCGTTCACGTCGTGTATGTAAATTCCATCTTCGCATACGATATGGAGATGCTATAATTGTTGCATTTAGATTTTGATATTTTATTTGTAATAAACGTTCCAGATTTGTATTATTATTAAATAATGTATTAATAATATGATTTTTTTGTATCTGAGTATATCTATTCCATTGACGAAAAGTGGTTGGAGTAATATTTTCTGTATATAATCTTTGAGAGAGCTGTAGTTCACTATTATTTTCTTCTGGATTAGGATAAATTGTTCCTGGACGATGATTTCGTCTAGGGCGTAAGATTATTTGATTTAGTCTTGGATGCGGAGTTGGATGCGGAGTTGGATGTGGAGTTGGATGTGGAGTTGGATGCGGAGTTGAATGTGGAGTTGGCTGAGGACTTGGATAATGTCTAGGTAAATTAATTCTATTTATTGTTGGTTCTTCTTTTATAAATATATCTCTACAAGTAGGACATTTATTATGTGTAGTACATCTCGATTGTACTAATTTTGTATAACATTCTATATGTAATACATGCTTGCATTTAGGTATTACTTTTGTTTTATTTTTTGTAAAATCCATTAAACATACAGCACAGACATTATCTTGATTTGATTCCGTATCTTGATTTGATTCTGTATCTTCATTTGATTTAGTATCTCTACTTGATAAATTATTATATATAAAGAAATAATAAAGTGTTCCAGTATAAATAGAACCCATAATAATATGTGTTATTAATTCATTCATTAAAAATAATATATTCATATATATATAATATATTATTCAATTTTATTATGAAAAAAATATGTATATTAGTTATTGCTTCACGCAATAAAGATATTAATCAAGTGACCAAATATGGACGTTATGGGATGTATGATCAGTATGTTGAATTATTTTGGGTACCTATTATTCAAAAGTTAAAACATATAGAACATATTGATTGTTTTTTATTATATAATTTAGAGAAAGAAGTAAAAGGATGGAATATATATGAGCAATATTTAAAACATAATATATTATTTCAACAATCTTTAGAAAGAGAGAAGATTATTAGTATAGTTCCTGGAATTTTAAGTAAGCAACTATATGCATTTCAGTTATTATGCAATAGATATGATGTTTTTTGGAATTGTAATCTTTCATCAATTCCACACATAGAGAGATTAGATGAGTATATTCAAAAATACAATATTAATTATAGTGGACATCATATATTTTATCAAGAAGTTAAGACTCATTTACATATGTATAAAAGAAGTTCAGAAGTTTTATCTTTATTAAAACAATGGCCCGGACGAACATTCTTAGGAGGTAGTGGATTTTTTTTAAATAAAGATGAAGTAAAATACATAGTTAGTATGTTATATAATATTAAACATAGTGATATATTTTATATATTAAATGATTTAGCTATAGGATTAATAATGCCAAATAAAACTAAAAATGAGTATTTTTTAAAGAGTAAGCAGTTAAAAACTAAAAGAATAAAGATAACAAATTCAATGACTTATTATGAGTATAATAAAATATTACAACAATTTAAATTGTATAATGATATATTAGATATTCGGTTCGAATATATTAATAATGAAGCAGTATTAAAAACGGTTAGTCAAATATTATACGGGAACTAGAGTTTTAGGAGCTTCAATCATTGTATATTGTCTAAGTAATTTTTTTTTTTAATTTTCATTTTTAAGATAATAGTATAGTTTAATAAATGTAAATACTATGACTCCATAGCTTATAGTTTGATATATTATAGTCATTAATATATGTGTATTGTATAATTTTATATATATATTATATTAATATATCTTTCATTATGTATGTAATATATTTTCATTAGTATAAACAATATTTATCTCAGGAGGGATATCAAGGCGCGGACGTGATGTATTTACATTAGGTGAGATTGGTCTAAAATGTGAAGTTGATGTATTTATTATAGAATTGATTGGAGAATTGGAATTTGAGTTAGGGTGTGGGGGTGAAGGTGGTGTTCTCGCGCCCGCAGAACTGGGAGTTTGTGATGAATTTGATGATAGTGAAGAATTAGTTTCTATACATAAATTTACGGATAATTCAGACTCTTCTGATTCAGAATCTCTATTTCTGCAAGGTGAAGGTGATGGAGGCATATATTCTAAATGGCGAAGTATATTACTTTTTGGGGATTCAGGCTCATAATTTAAAATTGTTTCACTTGGGTTAAGATAATTTATCATAGGGTCTATATATCTACTTTGCAATACAATATTTATAATTGCTGATATTAAAGTAATTCCTAATGGACCTAATGTAAATATAATTATAGTACTTAATACAAGAATTACTGATATTTCTGCCAAGAAACTACATGAGTTATTTTTAGTGTATGAAAAAAGTAATATTTCATAAAATAATATTAAAAGAATATATAGTCCAGTTATACTAAATGGTGCAATATTATAACAATTATATAAATCATCTGGTAAAGTCCAGCTTCTTGTAAATGATTCTGAACATAATAAATCTCCTATTGTATAACAAATAATAAATGATATAAATGGTGTTAATATTAATCGTTTATTAGTTAATATTGAACCCATAAAAATTATACATAATGATTTATTAGATTCTTCAACTATTATATATTTATATTTACATTCCATACATTCTGTACGTCTATTAGGAGTATTTATTTCAGCAGAATCTCTCCATAGTTGTAAACATTTTTCATGTACAAATTTACTTGTCCCAGTACATAAGCATGGATTTATTAATTTATTATCTTTACTTTCTGGTTCAAAGCAAATACGACATATTGCTTCTGACATGGTTTACTATATTAATATATATTTAAAGTTTAAGTAATATGTATTAATATCATGACTAATAATAATGTTGAACAAAATTTAACAGAAACAATCGCACTAAATATTAAAAATTTACATAAAAAAAAGGGATGTAAAACAGCTGGAGGACAACGACGCGTACGTAAAAAAGCTTCATTGAATAGAAAAAAGGATAAAAATAGTCCTGATGATCTATCTATGAATAAGGATAATTTACCTAAAGTTACTGGACTAGCTCAATTAAAAAATTTAGAAAAACAAATTAATGATTTGCAGAAAGATATTACATCTTTGAATAATTAAAACTTTTATACTTGTACTCTATTTCCTTTTATAAATACAATCTCATATATATTCCATATTTTATCTTTATATTTTTGATACATTATATCATTCATAAAAACTATATTATATTCTGATGGTTTTTTATATTTAAATGTAAAATCTATGTCTTTGTAATATGATAATAATGAACCAATATTCCAATTATTTTCAATAATTTTTCTTGACATTAAAACTTCTTTATACCATATAGTGTCGTTTTTTGTTTTTGCATAATTTGTAATACTAAATATATCGCAATTGATTAAATATTCTAATGTAGTTTTATTCATAGAAAAAATATAAGATTGTACGTGTGATAGACTTAAAGGGTTGTTAACTGTATTTATTGTGCTTCCAAATAGTTTTATATTATTTTGCAATCCATTTACATATATGTCTGTCCAATTGCCTTTATAATCAGAAGGTAAAAATGCCCCAATTACAGAAGAATTTAAAAATATAAAGTTATCATAATTTTTATATAAATTATCTATTAGTAAAGCTTCACTCCAACCACCAAAATCAAAACCTATATTATCTCTAAATAATTTCTTAACATAATCCGGTGCTTTAAAATTATTATTTTTATTATTTGATATAATTATAAAGTCAATATTTTTATCATAAAAAATACAATTTTTAATAAAATGTTCTACTCTATCATTATAAATATGAAATACATATAATACAAGTAATTTATCCATATTATATTAGTTCTGTAGATTATAATATTAATAAGGATAATGAATAATTGTTTATATAAATAAATTTAGAGATATTTTATAATATAATTTTATAAATGTTTGATGTTTCTTTAAAAGAAGGAGATATTATTCCTTATGTTGTATTTAAAATTCGTGTTCGTAATAATATTACAGATGAACGACCATCTGAAGAACAAGCAAAAGGCATGTGTACAGCGAGTGATCTATATGATTGGAAAAATTTTTCTACTGAAGAGCTTTTTAATGGAAAGCGATGTGTATTATTTGCATTACCTGGAGCATTTACGCCAACATGTTCTAGTCAACATTTACCAGGATATGAAAAAGATTATGAATTAATTAAGAGTTTAGGAATAGATGAGATATATTGTTTATCGGTAAATGATGCTTTTGTTATGAGAGAATGGGGTATGCGAATGGGATTAGAGGTTGATGATACACCATTTAGTAATGGATTTAAGAAAGTTAAATTACTTCCGGATGGAGCAGTTGAATTTACTAGAAAAATGGGTATGGAATGTGTATGGACAAGTGAGCGAGGATTTGGAGCGCGTTCGTGGAGATATTCTATGGTTGTAAATAATGGAAAGATTGAAAAGTTATTCGAGGAAAAACCTAGAATGATGAATTCAGAAGCTGACCCATTTGAGGTATCAGATAGTGAAACAATGATTAAATATTTAAAAGATAAGATATCTAAAGATAAGACATAATTTTATATATAAAAAATAATATTATTTTTTTTATATATATATATATATATGTTATCAAATATATTAGATGAAAATAATATAGTTGCTAGTACAATTAAAGGTATCAATTCATTAGAATGCACAAACAATACTTTCAAAACAACAATTGGTGAAATATATCGTGGAAAGAACAAGTTACATGTTCAAATAAATAATACAACATATAAACCATTTACTAAACATAATATTAAATTACTAATTAGTAATTATAATAATGGTGTCTTAAAAACTAATGTTAATTCAAATAGTCAGTTAGAAGAATATACTAATATAACAAATGTATCATGGATGTATAAAGTAAGTCATAAATTAATAATTTTAGCGGAAGAATGGGGTCAAAAAATTCATTTAGTAAGAGAAAATGATATTGGGAAAGGAGATATATTACATACAATAAATTTACAACTAGGTGATACAAAAAAGGTAGATAATCCTGTATATATTACTGAATATAATGGATATTATTATGTTACATGTTATGCTTATAATGCTGGTTGTATTAAAATGCAAATTAAAAATAATAAATTTATAAACATAACTAGAATACCATATAAGCCTTATGGAAAGGACCCGGAAAATCAACGTATTCATCAAATTGAGGTATTTAATCCCATTATAAATAATTTAATGACTTCTAATCATAGTCGTACATTTTTATTGGCTACTGATGTAAGTGAACATGTTAATAATCAAAAATTATTAATACTATCTGAAGATGATATCTTTTCTGAAATATTTGATTTTACTTCAATACCCGCATATAATGGTTCTTTAATAAAACCTAGACATTTTGTTCAAATACCAAATACAAATTATTTAGCAGTTTTAACAGAAAGTATAGAAGTATTTTTAATATTATTAGAATATAATTTAGATACTAATAGGTTTGATTATAAAGATTATATTGATTTTAAAGGAGATTTTTTGCATCATGCAGAAAGTATAGGTGTTAAGGGATTAACTGGTGCGGAAATAAAATATCATAATAATCATATATATTTAACATTAAGAGGATATAAGAATGTATTTGGTCTAAATGCAGGAAATGATATTACTCTTAGCCTTGGTGCGGGTGCTCCAATAATATCTACTGGATTTTTTATAAAATGTAAAGTAAATATTCCCGATGGTTTATTAGATAAAGAAGATATGAAATATGTTGCGGTTGAAAAAGAACCCAGACATTTTACTATACTAAAAAATGAAAATGTAGCATTAGTAGCTAATCAAGATAGTGGGTCTGTTACAGCTATTGAAATAGATACTATGAAATCTAATACATTATTTAAATTTGATAATTTTAGACCAAATTTTATATTGGAAGAAGAAAATATTATACTAAAATCAGAATCAGATATAACATTTTTAGCAGGTAGTGCTTCATTAAATAAAGTAGTATATAATACTACTAATAATAATATTAATTCAACTCCTGTAAATGGTTCTAATAATATATTTTGGATAACTAGTGGTAAATTAGATGAAATAATAGTTATAGAATTAAATGCTATAAAAGTATTAAATAGCAATTTAGAAGTAATAGCTACTAGTAGTCCAGATGGATATTCATCCTATTCATATGCTACTTATTTTAATAATTATATTTATGTAAGTGAGTATTATGGTCCAAGACGAGGAGTTTTTAAATTTAAAGTAGAAGGAAGTGTTGTTTCTAAAGTTGGAAGGGAGGTGAATAGACTATCTCCTGAAAATAGAGTGCATCAAATAGAGCAATTTAAACCATTAAATGGAGAGCCATTTTTAATTGCCTGTGAATTTATTACAGAATCTTTATATAAAATTATAGATAATGGAGATAAGCTTGACTCTAAAGTATTAATAGATTTATCAAATATTCGAGAATTAAAAAAAGATAAAAATGTATGGCCAAGACACTTTTCTCAAATACCAGGCACAAATAAAATAGTCCTTTTAACTGAATCTAATGAAGTATATTTAATATTATTAGAATATGATTCAGCATCTGATACATTTAAATATATAAAACATATAGATTTTATAGAGCGAATTAAGGATTTAGAATTATTACCAGGATTAACTGGTGCAGAAATAATGGTACATACTACTGGAAATGAACCTGGTCCGGGGCCAAGTCCTGTAAGTCCTAGTGGAGATCTATATACTACTACAAATGAGTTCGATATATATATAACATTACGAGGATATCCTAGTCCTTTCAACGAGAACCTGAGATCTAGTGGTGGACATTTTATAAAATGTAAATTAAATAATACTACTGATAAATTAGAAGTATTAGATCATGTTGATGTAAAAGAAGAACCAAGACATTTTATAATAGTTGATAATACTGCTATTGTAGCTTCGCAATTAGTAGATTGGGGGCCTGGGCAAGTAGCATTAATAGATCTAGGTAAAGAAAAATTAGAAGCTAAATTTAAATCTGCTCAAGCAGGGATTAAGGCATTATATAGTAATAATAAACTATAATAGTTAACGTCATTATTTATATAGTTCTTGCTTTTAAAGTTTTTGCTTTTAAAGTTCTTGATGATTTGGGTATTATTGAACGCTTGGGTGATTTTAATTTACCTCTAGATATAAATTTTGATTGAATTGTTTTAGATAATATATCATCTATAAATTGATTTACACTAGTCTCTGAAGATTTTTTTGATTGGTCTATACGTTTAGAGTAAAGGTTATTTTGTAATACTAAATTGGTATGCATTGATGATGGTCTAAAATCAGTACCCATTAATAGTTTAGTTTTTTTTTCATATTTTTCTTCAGCAGTTTGTAAGTAAGTTTCTAAATCCAAAATTAATAATGTATTATCTAGACTGCTCCATAATCTATCGATTTTATTATTATAATATTGACTTCTTGCTTTACATTGATTGTGATATAATTTTAATAGTATTTCAGTATTTGCTTCTCCTAGAGTTTTGTGATAATCATCTGATAATGTTTTGAATGTACTATTTAGTTTGGTTGGTTTATTAAAACTTGAAAGAACTTTTAATATTTGTTCCAGAAGTTTTCTAAATTCTTCTTTATTCCATAGATCTAAATATATTGCTCTATCTTTATGGGGTATATTATATACTCTTCCCCAATCTATTATGATTGTTCTGTCTAGACTAAAATAGTCCATGTTTTCTGATGTAATAAAATAATTATCTGCGTGTAAATCTTTATGAATATATCCTGAATATACTGCTATTCGCAATAGAGTGTATATAATTGAGATATAAGGAGAATACATTTTTAATAATATTTTTGTATATTCTTTATCCTGTTCGCTCATTGTATATTTTTGTAGTCCTGTTCGTTGTAAAAGGGTTTTTTTGTTACGTTCTAAATATTTTACTAGTAATATAGGCATATCTCGATTATTGATGACTCCTTTTGTTGGAGAGGATGATGATAAAGATTGTTGAGCTAATTCCGGTTGTAATTTGTATTCATTTATTAAATATTTATCTTTATCTTGCATTTTGTATCCTATTATGCCTTTAGCTTTAGTCATTGCAATGATACCTATATAATAATTTTCTTTTGCCATTTTATAAAAATTTGGCCATATTTTATCAGCTTTGTTTTCTCGCAGAAATATTAAAAATTTATCAGATAATTCATTTGTAATATTGTTATAATTTGAATATATATTATATGGTGTAGCCATTAGATATTTGTTGTTGGGGTCATCATTTGCTGTTTTGCAGGCAATGTAATTTTGTAATGTATATTCATGTTCTAATTCATCATGTGTTATAACTTCTAAATATTTATTCATAGATAAATGATTATCGGATAAAGTAATTGTTTTTTTTCTATTTCCTATTAATACAAATTTAACTATTAGAGTTTTTATATCTCCTGTATTTAAATGTAGAAATGTATTACGGTTGTAACTTGTATATGGAGATTTTATGCCTTCATTTAAATCTAGTTGTATAATTCGTCCTGATATAGAATTTGTATTTAATAATGTTGGTTTTGAATTTGTTAAAAAATATTCAAAAGCAGATTGAGCACTTTTAAATTTAATATCATCTAATATTGCCCCACCTACAGTTTGTATACTTAATAATGGTTGTACTCCGTATTCTATAGTTTGAATTACGCTATTTTTAGTATGTATAAATGCTTTTTTTTGTAGTCTTTGTTTTCTGGAGTGTTGTCTTCTAGACATTTGTCTTGTGGAGATCTTTTTTCTAGTGCCTCTTTTAGATTTTCCTCCAGATGTTTTTACCATTATATATAAAAAATATTTTATATGAAAAAATATTTTATATTATTTTGAATGTTTTTCTTTTTAGATAGTATTTTTAAGACGAAATGCTCCCCCAATTGTCTTTCTATTTCTTATATTTTTTATAATATGCCCGTCTAGTGTAAAGGTTGTTTCAGTTGGACCACCTTGTTTTTTTGGGTCTTGTTTTTTTTGGAACTGAATGGCACATCAGTATTTCTGTCTTTTCATTTGGGAGAGATGTAACGCATGCAACATGTCCAGTATCAACTTCTAGCTGGAAATTTTTATGGCGGGGATTGAGAAAACTATCAAATGCCCAAGAAACAATTGTTCCAGGTGTTAAATTATCCATGGATACTAGTTCAAAATATTTATGCATGGTACTGTCCCAAAGATCTGTGTTTTGAGAAAGTAATGCAAAATGAATAGCTAGGGGGTATTGAGACTCTATATGAATATTATATGTGTTTTTTAAATGTCTCTCAATTATACTCATACTAAAACGTAAGGCTGCTGCAGCTTCAGGTTTAAAATGGAAGATGCATAGCCACATAAAATAGCTGCAATCTATATAGCGATATTCAATCTTGTGGTAATGTAAGCTATTGTGTCGAATGATGTAGGCAAAATTTTCTGCCTGTGTTTTCAAGTTAGGATAAGGATAATATGTGTTGAAATTATTGAACCAAGCATGAATAGCTCGGATATTTAGGATTTGCTCATGGGTAAATGGTGGATGGTTAAGCATTTTATAAAGTTATGTTTGTTGAATTTATAATTCAATTTTTTGAATTATGTAGGGTATTTAAAATCATTATAATAGTAAATAAATTAAATATAAATGAGTTTATTATATAATGAAGTCATTTATATTAGCAATTCTGAATAATTGGCATGTATTTTTACAAACCAAACATGTTACTGTTTTTAGAAATATATTTATTCTTTATAATAAAAAATTATTAGCCACGACTTCTATTGAAGATATACGACAATTATATGGATTTGTATCTATAACAACTTGTTCAACTTTCAATCTACTTCAGTTATATAATGATCTTGATTATGTTAATCAGTCTACAAATATAGTATATTTACATAAATCTAATATTTATAAAAAACAATATAATCAATTTATTGATACAAATATTGATGAGAGCAATACAGTAGAATATACTTATGAAGAAGCTTTTAATAAATTACTAGAGTTTGTAAATGATACACTTGTTAAAAACAATGTTCTAATGAAAGATACCGGCGAAGATGCCGGCTCGGAGGACGATAAAATCGAAGAGGAGGCTGCAGCAAAGGAAGAGGAAGATAAGCACGCAGTTCATAAAGCAGAAGCGGTACGGCCAACAATAAACCAGACCGACTTTGAGACCCTTATCAAGCATACGGGGCTCTGAAAGATACATTTCATTCAATAGAATAAAATATATAATTAATGAATATAAAAAAAATTGAATTATATTGTTTCATGATAAGTATTTACTAGATGCAAGGATTTCTACAACAGTTTCATTTATTTATTCATTTTGTATTAGTTATTTTAACTATATTATCTATTTTATATACAGAAGAATCTATTTATGAGTTGGATCATAAAGTGTGT
>MDTB01193700.1_pt1 | contig 32085 bp, 24 predicted proteins | sample 811161 | NCBI WGS metagenome assembly MDTB01 (sample SAMN05326650, study PRJNA326480) | marine metagenome | isolation source: seawater | place: Mediterranean Sea | collected 2009 | reverse complement strand
AGCTGGACCGTCGTGGTCAGCTAACATCATATCACCTACGCTTGCTGTTGTTTCACCGTATGATACAGTATTAGGGACTTCTGGTCTAACACTAAAGTATTTTGGTGAACTTTCAAATGTTTTTGGTACACCATATTCATTGTAACCATATGCTGTAACCGCAAAATAGTAGTTTCTATTTGTTGTTAATCTACTATTACCATTTAACGCATCTTTATCTATAACATGAAAACGTGCTAAACCTGAGTCTGAACCATGCTGTGTAGTTACAGCAATGTATTCGTTATAATTAGTATCAAAAACTGTATCTACAATTTCCTCTACTCCATTAATAACATCATAGGTTGCAACTCGTTTGCTTGCACCAGATCCATCTGCGGTTTCAACTTGGTATACATTATATCCTTCAAAAAGGTAATTAGTTGTATTTCCGCTTTCATCTGTGAAGAAACTGTTTTCGTTATAAACTTCGGCGTTACCTAACCATGATATAACAATTTCATCTTGAAATGCTGTATAATCAACAGTAGGCGCAACCGGTGCGTCTGGTAAATCAAAATCATTATCATAAGCTGACTGAGCAAGTTGGTCGACTTGTTCAAGATAAGAAACTGATGATAGGGCATCTCCACCCGCAGCGTGGAATATTCCAAACACAACTTCCTGTGAATCTCCAGCTGCCATTGTAAATGGCCCAACACTCATTAAGAATCTTCTATCCGCCGATGCTGCATAATTACCATCAACAGGGTTAGTTGTTCCATGATCTGCTGCAGGGTCTCCATAAAAACAGAATTTCTGATTATATAGATCTCCAGCGATTTCATTTGGATACGCACTTCCATCTTTTCTTAAACCTTGAAGGTAGTAGTAACCTTCTGTTTCGTCAGCAGGGTCTGTATATGTAGCATCTCCATTAATATAGAATGCAAATGATGACATCTTTAGGTTTTTCATGCCCGTATGATAAGTTCCAAACATTTTTGCACCTTGTGCTGGACATTCAACTGTATCAGTTGGATCGTCACAAGGAACCATTGGTCCTTGGAAGAAGTCATATCCTGCCGCTGGTGTACCAATATCTAGATTATCATAATATGTATCTGGTCCATCGTTCCAAACATAACCCATACCAAGGTCTACGTTACAACCTACAAGGTCGTCTCCCGCATTACCAAGGTCTGGATCTGACCATAAACCCATATAAGTGTCTACTAAATCATCAGAACCCTTATTTACTACTAACTGTTTAACAAATAGCATGTCACCAATTGCATCAATTCTATCATAACCAAACATGGTTGTTTGAATTTCAACATTTAGTGGCGATGTTCCGAAATTAAGCTTATAAGCTGGGTCTCCATCGTTACTAACAAACCATAATACTTGGTCGCCAATAAACTCAGGGTGATCAGTTCCGCCTGGAAGCGGGTTATAAGCTCCGTCACCGTCAACATCGACCCACGGTGCACCGAAATCAACTGGCCAATTCTGGAAATCATCATGGCTAGCTGGATCGTCAAGCATGCTTTTGTTTACTTTATATATTCTATGAACCGAAGCTAATGGATCACCACCCCATGGACCTGGGCCCATGTCTTGTGTGTAATCACCAACAATTGTTCTGATTTGACCGTTCACTGTTGCTCCCATCCACAATGCAGATTGGAAAATTGAGTGAACACCAGTTCCTTTTGGCCACTCCAAAGCGGAATCACCGGAAATATGGTAGTCTAAAAACAGACCATTGTTAGTAACATCAGCATAAATACGATTTCCATCAAATGTACCACTTGACTCGACAAAGTTTGATCCACTAAAATTAGATACTGATTTAGTATCTCTAGCTTCTAAAGTAGAAACCAGTAGTAAGATCATCACCAATGTTGAGGTGGTAATATTCTTTAAGATTTTCATATATACCTCTTTACCTTTTTATTTAATTAAAAACTAATGTTTAAACCAACCCTTACTGTACGTGGTCTATTCCATCTACCAGGAAACGCTAGGTTGTCTTGGTACATAGCTGCCGCGTCAACGTCAGGGTTTTGTGATAATCTATTGGCTAGCCATTGCTGCCCACTTTCAGTAGCAACCCAACCATCTTCGGCTACGTTACCGGTACCATTGTAAACGGCATTTACTTGCTCAGAATCAAGAGCATTGAAAACTGAGACATATGCATTAGCAGTTAAACCACCAAGGCTAATAGCTCTATCAACTCTTAAGTCTAGATTAGTATATGCAGGCATTGTACCTGAGTTTACAGGACCTTCTGGGAATTCCCATCTGTTCTCAAAAACTGTACTATAGATTTGTGATGGGGTAAAACGAGTACCACTACCCATGCTCATTACAGCATTGAATCCTGTATTAGCTAGAGCGCCTGTAGCATCAGGTGATCTCCAGTCTAGAATTACATTTGCAGTATGAGTTTGGTCATAGTCTAATAGGTTCATCGCTTTTGGATAACCGTCATCTGTACCAATCCATGTAATATAGAAGTTTTGGTCACCGTATGATCCAGTACCTCTAGCTTCTGAGTAAGTATAATTTGCTTGTGCGTACAAACCTCTTGTTCTGCGCATTTCAAAGTTTGTAGTTAAACCTTGAGATACCATAACGTCACCGTTTTGATACTGTGCCCAGTTTTGCTGAGTGTCAGCTCCACCAGTGTTGGTGAATGCTTCTGTACGATTAGCTAGCGTTAAATAGTCTTTACTTTCTTTGTAGAATCCTTCAACCTTCAATGAAGCAAAAGCTCCAACTCTTTGCTCAATACCAATTTCGTACTGAGTTGATCTTTCAGGTTTTAAGGCAGGATTCTCAGATGCAGTAGCATTACCAGCTAAAATATCAGCTGACAGCTGTGAATCTGAAAGGTATAAGTATGACATAGGTACTGATTGCCAGTGAGTTCCGTAGTTCGCACGAAATACTGTACGATCTGATACTGGGAATGAAATACCTACTCTTGGGTGTGTTGCGGTCTCTTTTTTAACTTTTTTCCAAACAAAGTTACCATTACCATCACCGTTTCTGTTTACACGCTGTCTATTAAAATATAGATTATTAAAACCATCAGAATCACCATATCCATCATTATCTGAGTCAGGAGCCATTGCGCCTGTATCGATAGTTTCAAATGATAATCCTAACTGAACAACAACATCTTTAAACTCAAGTTTGTCTTGAACATAAAAACGTGATTGTGTTGGCTCTGCAGGTGCAATCATATGATCATTTTGATTATATGTTCCATCCCATTCATCACCATAAATATTGTAACCCAAATTAGTAACATACAGAGCTCTGTAATTGATAAATCTCCAGTCCTCAACTGTACTTCCTGCATCTAAGATTTCTTGATTTGATGCTACACCGTCAAGATCTGTATCAACTTGTGAGATAGCTCTTGCTACACCTGAAGCTGATAAACCATATCTAGTGATCTCGTGGTTATCAATTGATGCTCCTAGCTTAAACTCATTATATCCAAGCTGGTTAGTGTAATCAAAGCTAACTGTATTGGTTACTGTTTTTCTTGTATTGAAGGATGTTGTTTGAGTTCCGAAACCTGATACACCAAAAAATTCATCTGGTGATATTGGATTAAAGAAATTATCTCTTTTATAGTAATTGGCAGATCCCCACGCTTTGGTTCTTCTACCATATGCTTCAATATCATTTAAATAATTTTCATTACCTGTTGTACTTTCATATGTCTGTTGAGACAAAGAAGCTTTAATGTAAGATAATGGGCTAATAGTATATCTAGCATTTAAATATCCCATGGCAAAATCTGCTTCATTTATAAATGAACCATCTGTTCCACCATATACTCTGCTCCAGCTATAGCTATGACCTTCATAGTTATATGCCTGAGTTCCAAGCTTTAAACGCAAAGGACCAAAGTCCATTGTCATATTACCATTAACAGTAATTCTTTCATTGTCGTCTTGTGGCTGTTGACCATACATACGTCTATAATTACTATAGACAACATATGTGGTATCATTAGCTACAAAAGTTGGATCTGCTAACAGCTGTTCTCTTGTTGCATTGTTTCTAACAACTGTTTCAATGTGATGAATTTTATTTCCATTATCATCTAATCCATAAACAAGACCATCTGAGCCGTCACTGTAGTAATCAGCAGAAGGGGCTTCTTGCATTGGTGTTGCATCCATCATTGGGAAGTAACTGTAAGAAACATCTCCACCTTTTTCTCTACTTTCAACAGATAAGTATACTTTTACATTTTCACTAACTGGACCACCAAAATCAAAGTTTACATTTTGATATCCGTCAGAATAAAGTTTATCAGGGTCTGTGCCGGCATCTGCACCCATAGATGTTTCAAGGCCAACTCTTGATGACCAATCTGAACCACCTGTTTTAGTAGTAATATTTACAATACCACCGTTAGCTCCGCCATATTCTGCTGAGAAACCACCAGTTTGAACTGAGATTTCTTGCAGGGCTGCTTGTGAGTTACCGTTCAGAAGATTTCCACCTCCATAAACATCTTTTACGGGAACACCGTCAACATAGTAGCGACTATCACCGCTTCTACTTCCACGGAAGTATCCGTTCACAACACCTGTTTGTAGGTTTACAATATTTTGTACCCCTCTAACAGCAAACGCATCAATCAACTCTTTATCAACAACACGAGTAGTATTAGTAGCGTTTGGATTAATTAATGGTCTTTCTCTAGTTACTGTAACTGCTTGACCGGCTACCGCAGCAACATCAAGATTAAAATCAACAGATGTTGTAAAACCAACTGATGTTTTAACTCCTAATTCTGTTACAGTGGTGTAACCAATATATTCAGCTCTAAGGTCATAAGTACCTACAGGAACGTCAAGAATATAGTATCTACCTAGTTCATCGGTAGCTGCACCAAGGTTTGATCCTTCAACCACAACGTTCGCCCCAACTAATGGATTACCATCAGCATCAGCAACCACACCTGCTAATTTAGCAGTTGTAGATTGAGCAAACATCATCGTTGGTAGGAGAACTAGTGCAATTAACATACGTAGTTTTCTCATTATTCTACCTCCAAATGAGTTTTTATATACAAATTTTTGTTCATTTATATTTTGCATTTTTTTTCTTACCCTATTATATATATGTATAAAAATCTACATTATATACACAGCTATGGAAGGGTCCGTACCCTTTCCATCACTAATTTCAACTAAATTGCTGATAGTTTCCGTAGATGTCAATACTTTTTTGCTAATTTAATTTTTTGTATAAATTGCTTTAAAAAGTGTTAATTGGAAATGTTTTGATGTTTTTTATAAATAACATTTCCATCGTATGTGGAATAACCCTTTATATCAAATTGCTTGTTTTTCAGAGCATAATTAAAGAAATCTAGGACTAAATTATCCATTACAGTGTCGATTATTTTTTTATCAATTTCTCCCAAACTATCAAGGGGTAAAGATAATGGCGAATTTTTTTTATAGATTAATTTCAAATCTGTAAATGAATAGTGTAGGCTATTTTTGACGTAAACCCCAAATGATTCAGCATTATTTTTTAGCATTGTTTGATATATAGCAAAATTTCTTTTTCCGTCTGGTGATCCATTAATATCCCCTGGAATATTATAATCTAAAAACTGTTCTTGGCCAATATGTAAAAACGGTTTATTGGTATTAGAAGAAGCCTCTTTTTCTAATAAACCAAAAAACCAACCATCAAATGCAACACCTGCTTTTATGTTTTTATCTTTTAGCATTCCCATATAAGCTGTGCCACCACCCATGGAGTGCCCCATGGCACCAACATTTGTAAAGTCAATAATTTGTTTAAAAGGATTATCTTTACCATCTTGCAGCTTGTCTTTTTGAAGCTCGTCTAGTAAAAATGCAAGGTCTTGATATCTATAATTTATCAACATATTGGTATAATATTTTTTATGGTGTTGAGCCTGTTCTCCCCATGTAATGTTTTGTTTGTATAAAATAGCTTCACCACTTTTATCAAAAGATATACTTGCATTATATGTATGATTGCAAGCAATAACTACGTAGCCATTACTTACAAGCTCTTCCACTTGTGATGTATTTTGGTTTAATAATCCACCGTCTCCATGAGAAAATAAAATTAGTGGGAACTGGGAGTCTGACATTGGAGGTAAACCATAAACGCTGTTTGATGTTAGCTGTGTTCCATGCAGACCAAAATTTGTTGGGATTCCGGTTGTTCGAGTGATGGTAGTAATAGCTTTTTTGGGAAATGTTATGTGAGGTGCGCTTTGATAACCCTCTCCTTTTTTGGCAGGATACCAAACTTGAACCATCAGCTCTCTAAAATCTTCTGGGTCTGTTGTATAAACCTCGCTTCTATTTTTATCTGTCCAAAAATATACCTGTGTACCAATACCATATTTTCCTTTTGGAGGCTCAATTGAATCCAACGGAACTAAGATTGCTCCAGCAGCTGCACAGCCATAAAAAAAATATATTAGAAAAAATAAGTATATTTTAAAACTATTCTTTTGGTATGATTGTTGCACGCCATAAATTACACTTTATCATCAACATCAAAAAGTGCAAAAAAAATGGGCGATATCGTAGTAGTTATTGGTGCTCAGTGGGGCGACGAAGGTAAAGGCAAGGTTACTGACTACTTTGCTGCGCGCGCTGATTATATAATTCGGTTTCAAGGCGGCAACAACGCAGGCCATACTATTATTCTTGATGATAAAACTATAAAGCTTCATTTGATTCCTTCTGGAATTTTACACAAAAATTGTAAACTGGTTATTGGAAGTGGGGTTGTTATTGATCCTCGTGTATTAATAAAAGAGTTAACGATGTTGAAAAAAGAAGGTCTATCTACAAACCTTTTAATAAGCGATAGAGCTCACTTAATTATGCCATATCATGTCGATATTGATTATCACTTAACAAACTTTCAAAATGAGTTAGCTGCTGGGAGTACTAGGTCTGGTATTGCTCCAGTATATGCTGACAAGCTCTATCGGCACGGATTAAGGGTTACTGATCTTCTAAATGAAGAGCTATTTAAAACGCGTTTAAAAAAATCTTTTGATTTTAACAAATTGCTTGTTGAAAATGTTTTCAACGAAAAATTTGAACACACTTTTCAAAGTATATTGAATGAATTTTTAGAATATGGGGAAGTTCTACAACCTTACATTACCAACATAACAGAAGAGCTTTCATCTGCTGTAAGTAATGGTAAAAAGCTAATGTTTGAAGGAGCTCAAGGTGCATGCCTTGATGTTGACCATGGTTTATATCCATACACTACAAGCAGTAATACTATTGCTGGGCAAGTCGAAGCTGGTGGCGGTATTGGCCTTAATGGTTCTAAAAAAATTGTTGGTATTGCAAAAGCGTATTTAACCTATGTTGGAAGAGGTCCTTTCCCCACCGAAATAAAAGGAGACCTTGAAGATAAAATTCGGGATGTCGGTCAAGAGTATGGAACAACAACGGGAAGAGCAAGACGAATCGGCTGGATTGATTTGGTTCAACTTAAATATGCAAACCAGCTTAATAATTTCTCTGAAATTATACTTACTAAAGTTGATGTTTTAAGTGGGTTAAAAAATATTAAACTGTGCGTTGGTTACGAAGTAAATGATAAGCCTTTTTTGGGAGTCCCTTCAGATATTGAAAGCTTTAAAAAAATTAAGCCCATTTATGAAACGGTCCCCGGCTGGCCATCTTTGCCAAAAAAAATAGAAAATATAAATCAGTGTCCTAAAGAATTGAAAGATTTTATTAAAAAAATCGAGGAAATTACTCATACTACTATTTCTTTGGTCTCTTACGGTCCCGATCGAAACCAAACATTTAAAATATAATGGATAAATTTACTAGTTGGGATGCGATTGATTTTTCTTCTAATAGCGATTCAGAAATAATAAATCAACTTAAATCTTTAAATATTCCTCTAAGCGTCGATGAAATAAAAAAAATACAGTTTGATTTTTTAAAAAGGCCAGCAACTTTGACTGAGCTTATTCTTTTTTCAATTCAGGGATCCGAACATAGTTCATATAAAAGCAGTAAAAATCATATTAGACATTTTGTTACTGATGGACGTGATGTTATTTTGGGTGCGAAAGATGATGCTGGTGTTGTTTCCTTGTCTGTTGATAACAATGGAAATAGATATGGACTTGTAGTTAGTCACGAATCACACAATCATCCTAGCCAAATTGTCCCCTATGAAGGGGCTGCTACTGGGATTGGCGGCAATGTAAGAGATGTTTGTTGCATGGGCGCAGAAGTAATGGCGTTGGGTGATAGCTTACGCTTTGGAGATATAAAACGAAATAAGACAAAATGGATTCATGACGGGGTTGTTTCTGGTATCGCTGGATATGGAAACCCGCTGGGAATACCAAATATATGTGGTGATTTATATTTTGATGAAGAATATAATGAAAATTGTTTGGTAACTGTACTCACTGCTGGAATAGTAAAAGAAAAAAATGTTCTTCGTTCTCGATCTCCTAAAGATTCGATTGGTTATGATTTAATATTAATTGGAAAGCCCACTGATAATAGCGGTTTTGGTGGCGCGAGTTTTGCCTCACTAGAACTCGAAGAAGAAAAAAAACAACAAAATAAAGGTGCGGTGCAAGAACCAAATGCTTTTTTAGAAAGACATATTCTAAAGGCTACCTACTCTCTCTTTGATTATTTAGATGCAAAAAACCTAATTGATAAAGTTGGATTTAAAGACTTAGGAGCTGGTGGTGTTGCTTGTGCTAGTATAGAACTAGCAGATGCTGCTGGTTTGGGCGCAGAAGTATGGGTAGATAAAATACATACCAGTATGCCTGAATTGGAAAGCCATATTATTTTATGTTCAGAAACCCAAGAGCGCTTTATGTGGTCGTGTTCTCCTGAATTAACACCAAAAATATTAAAACATTATAATGAAAAATTTGATCTACCCAATGTTTCAAAGGGAGCTCAAGCCAGTGTGGTAGGCAAAATTATTAAAGAAAAACATTATACCGTTTTTTCTGGTAATAAAAAATTAGTTGATGGCCCAATTCAAAAAATAAATGAAGGTTTTGTATATAATAGACCGATGAAGAAGAAAAAGGTTGCAGTTGTGCAAACACCTATTCCTAATGATATAAATTGTAGTAAACTTTTACTAGAAATTTTGGGGCACGAAAACGTCGCCTCACGTGAACCTGTTTATGAGTGTTATGACAAAAACGTTCAGGGAAGAGTTCTTCTTGAAAGGGGTCAATCAAATGCTGGTGTTATTGCGCCCTTTGATTTAGAAAAGTTTCCTAAAGAAATAAAGGATGATTGTTTTTCAGCTACACTTACTCACAATCCTTCCATAGGTAAAATTGATTCCTATTTAGTTGCTCAATATGCTTTACTTGAAGCTTGTGCTCGTACTGTATCAGTTGGATCTACCCCAATAGCTATTACGGACTGTCTCTGTTTTGGAAATCCTGAAAAACCAGACCAAATGTGGCAATTTGCTCAAAGCTGTATTGCAATAAAAGAGTCGTGCGATCAACTTAGGTTTGATGGGCTTGAAAATCTTCCTGTGGTTGCTGGCAACGTTAGTTTCTATAATCAAAGCGGTAACAAAGCTATACCTGCAAGCCCAATGATTGGATGTTTTGGAAAAACAACTAAACAAAATCTATTACAAAATAATTTTCAGCATAAAAACTCTAATATTTATCTTGTTGATGCTCAGCACTCAATGTTGGGTGGAAGCTTATTATGTAAAATTATGGATATAAAAAATAATGAGGTTGGTAAAATAAATACATCTCAATATAGCAATGCGCTAAATTCTCTTTTATCTGCCAATAAACTTAATCTTTTAGAGTCTTGTAGTTATTCTGGGTTGGGTGGAATTGCAGCCGCTTTATCAAAAATGTGTTTCAAAAATTCAATTGGCTTTTTTATTAAACCTATTAAAAAGGACTTACTTTTTTGTGAAAATCTCTCTTTGATTGCGGAGGTAAAACAAAAAAATTCTTCAGGATTTGAAGGTCTGTTGAAGAGTGCTGGCGTCGTATATGAAAAGATTGGAACTACCAACGAAACAAATAAAATTGTTTTTGCTAATCATATTGATATTGAAATAAATATAACTAAAAATATTTGGCAAAACTCTTTAAGGGAAAGGCTTCAATAATGAAAAAGAAAATTACTTATAAGGACGCTGGTGTTGATATTAAAAAAGCAGATGACGTAATATCGCTTGCAAAAAACAAAATACAAGAAACCTTTAACAATAATGTTTTGTCTTCAATTGGTGGTTTTGGATCTATGTACTCACTGAAAGATATATTTAAGGATTTTGATGATCCAGTTTTAGTACAAAGCATAGATGGGGTTGGAACAAAAATGTCTGTTGCTCAAAAAGCAAATAATTTTAAATATATTGGTTATGACCTTGTGAATGCTTGCTGCAACGATGTTGCTGCGACAGGCGCTAAACCATTGACATTTTTAGATTACGTTGCTGGAAGTGATCTAGAAAAAAGCATTGTTGCTGAAATTATTAAAAGTGTTGCAGTTGAATGTAAAAAACATGGGGTTGCTCTTGTTGGTGGAGAAACCGCAGAAATGCCTGGAACCTATCATATTAATGAGTATGATTTGGTCGGAGTTGCAACTGGAATAATAGAAAGAGAAAAGATTGTTGATGGCTCTAGAGTTCAAGATGGAGATATCGCAATTGGTGTGAATTCAAATGGTTTACATACTAATGGCTATTCTCTTGCTAGAAAACTGATTTTTGAGACAATAGGTCTATCTACTGAAGATTTACTGCCTGGATATGATGTCACGGTTGGTAATTGTTTACTGGCACCACACAGAAACTACAGCACCTTAATTCAAAGCTTTGAAGAAAATGATATTGAAATTAGGAGTATTGCTCATATTACTGGCGGGGGTCTAGTAGAGAATATTCCGCGTGTATTACCCCAAAACCTATCCATTGATATTAACATTAATTCTTGGGAGAAAATTCCTATTTTTGACTTTTTAGATAATGCCTTAGATATTAATAAAATGGATTTATATCAAACTTTTAATATGGGTATAGGGTTAGTTTTAATTGTAAATCCGAATGATAGCAAAAGGGTTTTGAATTTATTGGGATCTAATGTTTGTTCAGAAATTGGTAAAGTAATTAAAGATGAATCAAATAAAGTATATTTAAGTGAAAAATAATTCTATAGCGTATATACAGTTTCCTGGATCTAACACAGAAAATGAAACTATTAACACCTTAAAAAAGCACGGTTTTGATCCTACACCTCATTTTTGGAATGATTCTTCATCTCTGTTAGATGGTTATTTAGGATATATTATTTTAGGTGGCTTTTCTTTTGAAGATCGCTCTCGTTCAGGCATTATTGCTTCGCTAGAGCCTGTAGTGGAAAAACTCAAAACTCAAGCTCTGTTAGGTAAACCCGTTCTTGGGATTTGCAATGGTGCGCAAATTCTGGTTGAGTCAGGAATGGTTCCTGCAAATAAAGAGTTTGACACGCTTGTTTCTTTGGCTGATAATAAGCGTATGGTTGGAGATAAAATTGTTGGTACGGGATACTATAATACGTGGTGTTACATTAAACCAAATGCAAAAGCAAAGTCTGCGTTTACTAAAAAAAATGGTGGTGTTCTTCGTGTTCCTATTGCCCATGCAGAAGGAAGGTTTATTGTTGACAAAGGTATAGAAAAATTAATAGCTGAGAACAACCTTATAACCTACCAGTACTGTGATAAAAATGGTAGTGTATCACAAGACTTCCCTACAAACCCAAACAACTCCTTTAGTAGTGCCGCAGCCCTTAGCAATGTTTCTGGAAACGTGATGGCTATTATGCCACACCCAGAAAGAACGCTTAGTGGAGAAGCTGATGACATTTTTAAAAGCATGAAGGAATATGTTTTTTCAGAAAATAAATTTAGCTATAAAGCACTTAACTATAGAACCAAAAAAATAGAAGTTAAAAATTTTCATAAAAATAAAAATACAGAAGTATTAGTTGCCACAATTATTGCAGACAATGAAGCAATTTCGGTGGAAAAGTGTATCAACAAGCTTGGTTTTGATGTAAAAATTAAAAAATATATTCATTATGATATATCAGCAGAAAGTAATTTTAATCTTAATGATATTTTAGATACTGACGTGCTTTTTAATCCCAGCAAAGAATATGTAACAAGCATTAAAGAGGATGAAAAAAGCTTTGCCTTTCTTGTAAAAAGTCTTGATGATGTTCACGGTCAAAGCGTTTTACAGACCCTTAAAAGTCGCTTTGGTTTTAAAGAGTTGCTATCTGTTGAAAGGGGCGTTATTTGGGAAATTAAAATTAATTCTAATTCACCTAAAAAAGACGTGGATTTAATTCTAAATAGTCATATTTTTTCTAATCCAATTTCACAGGTATGCTATGAATATTGACAAAAAATATTATCAGGAAATCAACGACAACCTTAACAACACACTTCAGGATACTGCAATTGATGCCCCAAATAAAAAAGTTGGTAAGGTACGTGATGCTTATTTTCTAGATAAAAAGGTAGCAATGGTTTCTACCGATAGACAAAGTGCTTTTGATCGTGTTTTAGCTGCAATTCCCTACAAAGGAGCGGTTCTTAATTCAGTTAGCGCTTGGTGGTTTAAAAAATCAGAGCATCTTTTTCCAAATCATTTAATTTCTACTCCAGACCCAAACGTTTCAATTGTTGAGAAATGTGATGTGTTTCAAGTTGAGTTTGTTGTAAGGGGCTATATTACCGGAACTACTGATACTTCATTGTGGACAGTATATAATAAAGGAGATCGTAAATATTGTGGTAATATTCTTCCCGAAGGATTAAAGAAAAATGATAAATTAGAAACTCCCATGTTAACCCCAACCACAAAAGATAAAATTCATGATAGACCTGTATCTAGGGAGGAAATAATTGATTTGGGTTTGATGACAGCTGAAGACTATGATTGCGCCGCTGAAATGAGTTTAAATCTTTTTAAGTTTGGGCAAGAAATAGCTAAGAAAAATGGATTAATTTTAGTTGATACAAAATATGAAATTGGGCGAGGAGAAGACGGTGTTATTAAGTTTGTAGATGAAATTCATACACCTGATTCAAGTAGATTTTGGATTAGCGAGTCTTACAAAGAAAGAATAGCAAATGGTAAAGAGCCTGAAAATATTGATAAAGAATTTTTACGTCTATGGTTTGCAAAAAATTGTGATCCATACAACGACGATGTTCTTCCTGACGCTCCTAATGAGCTAGTAGCTGAACTTTCTGCAAGATATATATTATTATATGAATTGATTACTGGAGAAAAATTTGTTTTTCCTAACCTTAAAAATATAAATAAACGAATTACTGAAAACATAAAGGGAATACTATGAAAGCAATTATAATAATGGGTTCAACCTCTGATCAAAAACACGCAGATAAAATTACTACTGTTTTAGATGACCTGGGCGTTGGGCATGAAGTTCACGCAGCCTCAGCTCATAAAAATCCAGAAAAAGTTTTAGAGATCATTAGGTCTGTTAAAAAAGATGACGCTGTAGTTTTTGTTACTATTGCAGGAAGATCCAATGCTCTATCCGGTTTTGTAGCTGCAAATTGTAAAAAACCAACCCTAGGGTGTCCCCCTTTTAAAGACAAGGTTGATATGAGCATAAATATTCACTCTACGCTTCAAATGCCTAGCAAAACACCGGTGCTTACGGTTCTTGACCCGGGTAATTGTGCAATTGCAGTTCACAGGATTCTAAACCTCGGCTCGATGTGAGTAGTATTTCTCCAATCGATGGGAGATACAAAAAAACTGTCTCTGATTTAGACGCATTTTTTTCAGAGCAAGCATTAATGCGTTATAGGGTCCTGGTTGAAACTAAGTACCTCTTTGCTCTTCTCAATCATAAATCATTTCGGAACAACAAGCCCTTGACAAAGAAACAATTCAATTTTTTATGTGATTTATATGAAAAATTTTCTCCACGGGACTACAACCAAATTAAACGTATTGAGTCTAAAACGAAACATGACGTAAATGCGGTTGTTGAATTTTTGTCTCAAAAGTTGGTTTCAATAAAAAGGAGCGATCTTTGTCCTTTAATACATTTTGGCCTCACGTCAGAAGATATAAACAATGTTTCATACTCATTGATGGTAAAAGACGCCACAAAAAAAGTCATGCTTCCTAACATTAAAAACGTATTAAAAGAATTAAAAAAAATTGCTAAAAGAACATCTACTATTCCTCTTTTATCATTGACTCACGGACAGCCAGCTACAACAACTACCCTTGGAAAAGAGCTAGCTGTTTTTATATTACGATCAGAAAGACAACTTGAAAATATACAAAATGCTTCTTTTTTGGCTAAACTTTCTGGTGCAACAGGAACATATGCTGCTCACTCGATAGCCTTTCCAAAAACAACTTGGCATTTATTTTCAAAAAGGTTTCTCAAACAACTCGGTTTAGAACAAAATAGTTTGACAACACAAATTGAACCCGGTGATTCATTAGCAGAGCTTTTTCATTGCTTTGTACGACTTAATAATATTCTTTCTGACTTGTCTGTTGATATGTGGTTATACATAAGCAGAAATATTTTTATTCAAAAAAATAAATTAGGCGAGGTGGGTTCGAGCACAATGCCTCATAAAATAAATCCTATATTTTTTGAAAATGCTGAGGGAAACCTAGATCTTGCAAATAACAACTTTTCTTTTCTGGCTTCTAGGATTACCAAGTCACGCCTTCAGAGAGACTTGAGCGGAAGTACTATTTTTAGAAATATTGGGGTTGGCTTTGCTCACTCTCTGCTTTCTTATAAGAATTTAATTAATGGTCTTTCTAGGTTGTCTCCAAATAAAAAGCAAGCCGCTATAGAGCTCGATCAAAATTGGAGCATTTTGGCAGAGGCTGTTCAAACTGTGCTTCGAAAAAATGGTGATCCTTCAGCATATGATAAAATCAAAAAATTAACTCGCGGTAAACCGTTAAATCAAAATTCATATCTTGATATGGTCCAGTCCCTGGATTTGAAAAAAGAAGAAAAAAATAAATTATTGTCTTTAACTCCTAGCACCTACTTAGGTGAAGTCGCTAAAATCTTAAAGGGGTTGTAAGATGTGTGGTATTATCGGAATATATCATCCAAAAAATAACGTAGCAGGAGAAATCTATGATGCTCTCATTCAAGTTCAACATCGCGGACAAGATGCTGCGGGTATAGCAACTTGGGATAGTAAAAAGATTTCGCTCCACAAAGAGCTTGGTGTGGTGACTGAAGTTTTTAAAACAGACGAGTCCTTAAATCTTGAAGGTAACATAGGCATTGGTCATGTAAGATATCCCACCGCAGGATGTTCTGATGTTTCAGAGGCTCAACCTTTTTGTACTGCAAACCCAGTAACGGTAGCGCTTGCGCACAATGGCACTCTAACCAATAGCGAAAACATGAAAAAATTTTTACTAGAAACGCAATTTTGTCAATTTAACACAGGATCTGATTCAGAGGTTTTATTAAATCTTTTTGCTTATGAGCTTTCACAAACGCCGTTTCAAACTCTTACCAATGAACATATTTTTTCAGCGCTTAAAAAAGTTTATTTGAATTGCGAAGGCGGGTTTGCAGTTACTATGCTTGTAGGCGGAATTGGTCTTGTTGCTTTCAGAGATTCTAATGGAATACGCCCCTTGGTTTTAGGTAAAAATGGTGAAGGCTCTTATATGGTTGCATCAGAGAGCTCTGCTATAAGTGCTACTGGCTATAAATTTGAGCGTGATGTTTCTCCAGGAGAGGTTGTAATAATTTCTGAGAATGGAGAAACAGAAAGCTCTCTTTGCTCTTCTGAAATTGACCACTCGCCCTGCTTGTTTGAATTTGTATATTTTTCTAGACCAGATTCTGTGATTGATTCAATTTCTGTACATAAGTCTAGACTTAGAATGGGTGATTATCTTGGGGAAAAAATTCTTAAAAAATTTTCAAATCTTGAAATTGATGCTGTAATTCCAGTACCAGACACTAGCAGAACTTCTGCTATGCAAGTTGCTCATAAGCTAGGAGTAAAATATAGAGAAGGGTTTATTAAAAATAGGTATATTGGAAGAACCTTTATAATGCCAGGACAAAGCATTAGGAAAAGATCTGTGGCGCACAAGCTAAGCCCAATTGAAATAGAGTTCAAAAATAAAAATGTATTACTTGTAGACGACTCAATTGTTAGGGGAAATACTTCTAAAAAAATTATTGAAATGGTTAAAAGAAATGGAGCGAAAAAAGTTTATTTTGCTTCTGCAGCCCCTCCTGTTAAGTACCAAAATGTATATGGAATAGATATGCCAGCCACAAAAGAGCTTGTAGCCCATGGAAGAACAATTGAAGAGGTTAAAAAATTTATTGGTGCTGATGAGCTTATATATCAGGACATTGAAGACCTTAGGTTGGCGGCCCACATAGGCAATAAAAGTATTACAAAATTTGAAGATTCTGTGTTTACGGGGGAATACCGTGCCGGAGAAATTTCAAAAAAATATTTGCAGTCACTAGAAAATAACCGCGCTGATAAATAATGAAAAATGTTTTGGTTGTAGGTTCCGGCGCGAGAGAAGTTGCCATTTGCAGGAAAATATCTATAAGCTCGATTAAAAACACATTATTTTGTGTTTCTCCAACAAAAAATCCACAAATAGAAAATCTTTGTTCTAATTATCTTGTTTGTTCTTTAGATGAGATAAAAAAAATTTGTAGATATGCTGTGAACAAAAAAATCGATCTTGTCATTGTTGGTCCAGAAAATCCACTTGCTGGTGGAATTGTAAATGATCTTGAATCCTTTGGTATTTCTTGTCTTGGTCCAAAAAAAGAAGTTGCAATGATAGAAACAAGCAAAGCTTTTGCGCGCAACATAATTGAAGATTGTGCTCCAGAAAAAAACCCAATTAGACAAGAATTCAGTTCTTTGCTTGGCGTAAAAGACTTCATTAATAAATTGGGCGATGAGTATGTCATAAAATATGATGGACTTATGGGTGGAAAAGGTGTGAAAATTTCTGGAGAACACCTAGACTCTGTTGCCAGCGGCCTGGAATACGCCGATTCAATTATCAGAAACGGTGGTTCTTTTTTGATTGAAGAAAAGCTTGTTGGCGAAGAGTTTTCTTTAATGAGCTTTGTTGACGGCAAAACGTGTTGTCATATGCCGCTTGTTCAAGATCACAAAAGGGCCTTTGAGGGAGATCTTGGTCCAAACACTGGAGGGATGGGTACATATTCTTTTGCTGACCACTCTCTTCCCTTTTTAAAGGATTCTGACGTTGCAGAAGCACAACGAACAAACGAGCTTGTTGTTAAGCAACTTTTTAAAAAAACTGGTGTTCCCTTCGTTGGTATTTTATATGGTGGGTTTATGCTTACCAAAAACGGTGTTAAAGTTATTGAATATAACGCACGCTTTGGTGACCCAGAAGCTATGAACGTTTTAAGTATAATGACGTCCGATTTTTTAGAACTTTGTGAATGTATAGTTAATGGTGAGCTTAATAAAAACTCTGTTGAATTTGAAAAACTTTCGACTGTTTGCAAGTATGCGGTTCCAAAAGGCTATCCAAATAAGCCCTTAAAAGACTTTGTTGTGGATTGTGATGCTAAAAACGTAAATATCTACTTGGCATCTATTAAGCTTGTTGAAGATAAAATTGTAGCTTGTGGCTCAAGAACAGTGGCTGTTATCGGAAAAAATAAAAATATTTTTGATTCAGAGAGTGACGCAGAAAATCTTGTTTCCACTATTAAAGGTCAGCTTTTTCATAGAAAAGATATTGGAACAGAAAAATTAATTTTGAGAAGAGTGGCGCGAATGAAAAGGATTTTGAAATGAAGTTGGCAGTACTAGGATCAACAAACGGAACAGACTTAGATGCGATAATTGCTGCTATTAAAAATCAAGAAATTGATGCTTCGATTGAGGTTGTAATTTCTAACGTTAAGAGCTCTGGTATACTTGCAAAAGCAAAAAAATATTACATCGACTACTATTATATTTCACATAAAAATAAAAAACGTGATGTTTTTGATTTAGAAATGTCTCAAATTTTAGAACTTAAAAAAGTTGATTTAATTTTACTTATTGGGTTTATGCGCATTCTTTCTTCTTCTTTTATAGATCGCTGGGCTGGTAGAATTGTTAATGTTCATCCTTCTTTGTTGCCGAAATATGCAGGGGGAATGAATGAAATGGTCCATGAAAGCGTTTTGCGTGCCGGAGATAAAGAAACTGGGTGTACAATTCATCTTGTTACAAAAGAAGTTGATGGCGGCCCTATATTGCTACAACTGTCTTGTCCTGTTGAAGCCAGTGACACAGTTGAAGATTTAAAAAATAAAGTACAAAAACTCGAGGGTCGGGCTTTTGTTAATGTAATTAAAAACTGGAGGAACTATGAACAATAACTTAATTTTTGGCCTTATATCTTTTGTTGAAAAAGGCCTTCACCTGGTCATCTTGGGCGTAGTAATTATGCTGTGTGTTGATGAAATTAGTTTAATTTTTACTTCTGAGGGCTTAAAGGTTGAAAGCGTTCTTATGTTATTTATCTATTTAGAAATTATGCAAATGGTAAACATCTTTTTTTCTACTGGAAAGATTCCAATTAGGTATCCGCTTTATATCGGCATGTTCGCGCTTGCAAGGCACATTTCCTTTGACAGTCTAAAAGGTCTTGAGTCATTATATCTATCTGCCTCAGTAGCGCTACTGTCTTTAGCTCTTGTAGGTTTGGCATACCGCAATAGACTTATGAACAAAGATGTGCCGGAGCTACCAGAAAACGAATGACAAAAAAAATATTTCCAAAGACTGTTTTATTTTCGGTTTCTGACAAAAGGGGATTAGTTCCATTTGCAAAATTTCTTGAAAGGAATGGGACTAGGATTATAGCTAGCGGCGGAACAGCTTCTGTTCTTAAAAAAAACAATATAAAAGTCAAAAAAGTATCTTCTATAACAAGGTTTCCTGAAGTTTTTGGAGGAAGGGTTAAAACAATTAGCCCTTATATATCGGGGGGTATTTTAGGACAACGCGACCTTGATAAAGAGGAGGCTAAAAAAAATGATATTTTATGGATAGATATGGTGGTGTGTAATCTTTATCCGTTTGAAAAGGTAGCAAAAGATCCAAAATCAAGTTTGGAAGATAAAATTGAAAACATTGATATTGGGGGACCGACCATGATTAGGGCCGCTGCCAAAAACTATAAATGGGTTAGTGTGGTTGTTGATGTAAAAGATTTTTCTTCTATTAAAAAAGAGCTTTTAAAAGGTGGAATATCTGAAAAACTTCGCTTTGAACTTTCCAAAAAAGCGTTTGGCCACTGCGCAGACTATGATGCAAACGTATTTAGTGCTCTTTCTAAAAATTCTAGTGAGAGCAAGACCTTGCTTAGATATGGTGAAAATCCCCACCAAGAGGCTTTTGTTGTTAGTGGTGGAGAATCTAAAGGTCTACCCCAGGCACAACAGATTCAAGGCAAGGCTCTTTCATACAACAACTACCTCGATGGAGACGCTGCTCTTTTATGCTTAAGTGAGTTTAAAAAAGACCCTGCATGTGTTATTGTTAAACACAATTCTCCTTGTGGTGTAGGTGTTGGTAGCAATATTGATTCTGCATACGAGAAATCTTTGGCCGTAGACAGTCTTTCTGCGTTTGGGGGTGTTGTTGCTCTTAATAAAAGATGTACCGTGTCCTTAGCTAACAAACTACATAAGGTTTTTTTTGAAATTATTATTGCTCCCTCTTTTGACAAAGCCGCACTTTCTGTTTTCTCAAAGAAAAAAAACCTTAGGATCTTAAAGCTTAGTAAATATAGACCGTCTACTTTCTCCATTAAAACAATTTCTGGGGGAAGCCTTGGTCAAGAAAATGATATGTCTTCATTAAGAACAAAAAAACTTGTTTTCCCTACAAAAAAAAGGCCGTCTGCTGCTCAGGTTTCTTCTTTGCTCTTAGCGTGGAAGGTAGTTAAGCATACTAAATCAAATGCTATTGTTGTAGCCAAAAATAATAAAATTATAAGTATTTCAGGAGGTCAAACCAGCAGAGTGGATGCAACAAACATAGCTTTCGAGAAAGCTAGAATTCCTAGGGGGTGTGTAGTAGCATCAGATGCTTTTTTCCCATTCAAAGACTCTATTGAGTTAATGGCGCGTTTTGGTGTTGCGTGTATTATACAACCAGGAGGATCTATTAGAGATGGTGAGATTATAGAGTCGTGTAATAAAAATAAGATTTCTATGGCTTTCACCGGCTATAGGGTTTTTAAACATTAGGTGTAAATATGAAGGCTATACTGTGTAAAAAATTTGGTCCTGTCTCTAGTTTATCCTGGGAAAAGGTTGATGATCCCGTTGCTGGCAAAGGAGAGGTTGTTATTGATATCAAGGCTGCTGGTCTTAACTACCCAGACAACTTAATAGTTCAGGGATTATATCAATTTCAACCAGAAAGGCCTTTTTCCCCCGGTCATGAGGGGGCTGGAGTTGTGTCGTCTGTTGGTAGCAATGTTGATATTCATAAAGTTGGAGACAAGGTTGCCTTCTTTAAGGGTTTTGGTGCTTTTGCTGAAAAAATAGTTATTCCTGCTGAAATGGCGTTTCCAATTCCTGCAGACCTTCCTCACCGTGTTGCAGCTGGTGTTTTTATGGTTTACGGAACCAGTTACCACGCCCTTGTTCAAAGGGCAAACATAAAAAAAAATGACGAGGTGCTGGTTTTAGGCGCTGCTGGCGGAGTTGGTTTAGCAGCTGTAGATATTGCAAAATCTTTTGGAGCAAGAGTTGTTGCGGCTGTTTCTACGAAAGAAAAAGCCGATATTTGTCTTAGCTATGGCGTTGATGATGTGGTCATTTATGGAGATAAAAGACTCGACAAAGAAGGGCAGAAAAATTTTACCAAAAACCTTAAGTCAAAAACCGTTAATGGTGGATATTCAATAATATATGACCCCATAGGGGACCGATATGCAGAGCCTGCTCTGCGATCTATTCGTTGGGGGGGAACTTATCTTGTTGTTGGTTTTGCGGCTGGGAAAATTCCCTTTTTTCCCGCAAACCTTATGTTACTGAAGGGCTGTGCGGTTTCTGGTGTTTTCATTGGAAGATTTCAAAAAGAGGAGCCGAAAAGAAGCTCTCAAAACCTTTTAGAAATCGGACAACTATTGGCGAACGGAAAACTAACCCCCCTAATTTCAGAAACCGTTCCTATGCAAGACTGTATTCCTGCAATCGAAAGAATTGCAAAGCGAGGAGTGGTGGGTAAGGTTGTTTTTGTTAACGACTAACTAAACGCACAGTAAAAATATACACAAAGAGAAAAGGGTAATCGCAGGAAGGGCTTTTCTGGGTGTGTTTTTTACCTTGATATGTGTGAGTATCGCAAAAAACATTAAGAGCGCTATACCTTGCAACCCAACGCTGTTTATAGCTGGGTCCACATTTATTAACATCGCAGCAAAAGACAGTTTTAAGATTCCAGTAAGGTCTCTAAGCCAGCTGGGATATTTATAATCATTTTTAAACTCTTTAATTATATTGTCATATCTCACAACCCAAACAAAGAATAGTGAGGCAGATATAATAATTTTTATTACACTGGTTATTAGTTCAATATTCATTTTTATTCCTTACACATAATCAGCAGGCAACATCTCTCTTAACGAGCTCATTGTGCGCTCTGTTATTATGCTTTCTTTATCATGTTTATTAGTAAATATAGGCTTTCCAAAGACAACTCTCACTCTTTCTCTTTTAAGTTTGATAATTTTTTCAATTATTCCTTTTGTTCCAATTACCGCAGTCGGAACAATTGGAATCTCGTTTTTTATTGCAAAATATGAGACACCTCTTTTACCCTGCTTCAAACCCCTTCCTTTAGCTGTTCCTTCGGGAAAAATGCAAACTCTCTCACCTTTTGATATTTGCTTTTGAATTTTTTTAATAGTGGATATTTGCACGTTTGATCTGTTAACAAGTATTACACCATAAGACCAGGGTCCCCAAGCTTTATACCAAGGAAGCTTTGCTTGGTCTATTGCCATTAAAAATGTAATCGGTTTTTTTACTGCCGCCGCTATTGGAACAGGGTCTACGTCGTCAATGTGATTAGGTGCTATGATATAGGGTCCTTCGTTTGGCAGGTTTGCTGTACCGTGAACAGAATATCTCGTTAAAACAAAACACAAAAAAACTGAAACGTAGCTCAAGGCATAACGAAAAAGCTTTTTCCTTGGATGGGATTTTGTCATTTATTTAAAAAGGAAGGTCGTCGTCTTCAACTGTTTGGTCTAAGCTCTCTTTTTGTGTTCTTTCTTGGTTCATTCCCTGTGAAGAATCCATGCTTGATTCACCGCCACCCAAAATCTGGACACCCCCGAAATTATTTGCAACTACGCCTGTAGAATATCTGTCATTACCTTCTTTGTCTTGCCATTTATCGGTTTTTAAAGAGCCTTCAATATATACTAACGTTCCCTTCTTAACATAAGGCTGAACATATTTTTCTGCTGTTACTCCGAAAACAGTAACCTTTGTCCACTCGGTTCGCTCTTGCATCTCTCCCTCTTTGCTTTTCCAAGACTCGTTTGTTGCCACGCTAAACGATGCTACTGCGCTTCCCTCTCCAGTGAACCTTATTTCGGGGTCTTGCCCCAATCTTCCAATTAGTGTTACTTTATTTACTGTTCCTTTTGCCATCTCTATTCCTTTAGTTAAGATTTAGTTCATTATAAATGATATCAACTCTACGTTTAAATTTATTGTCTTTTTTTAATAGTTCCGCAACCTTTTTATGTGCATGCATAATTGTTGTGTGGTCTCTCCCGCCCAAATGAACACCTATTGCACTAAGCGGCATATCCAAAACCTCTCTCGCCAGATAGGCTGCGACTTGTCGTGCTTGTGCAATGTTCTTCCTTCTTGATTGTCCCACAATCTCTTCTTGGGAAACAGAAAAAATACTACATACTCCGCTTATAACGTCTTGCATGTTTGCTTGTCCATAACCCTGGTCTCCAAGCCTCTCTCTAATAATCGACTCCACTAGAGATTCGTTAATTTTGTCTCCAGAGAGTGTGGCATGAGCAAATATCTTAGTAATACAACTTTCAAGGTCTCTAATGTTGGTACGAACGTGTGAAGCTATTTTTTCAAGGTGCTCTCCCTTTATCTGCATGTTGTTTTGTTTTGCTTTTGTTGAAAGAATTGCAACCCTTGTTTCAAAATCGGGTGGTTGTATGTCGGCATGTAAACCAGATTCAAACCTTGATAAAAGCCTGTCTTGTAAACCAACCATTTCTCCTGGATATCTGTCTGCGGTCATGACAATTTGTTTTCCTGCAGTATAAAGATCGTTGAAGGTGTGAAAAAACTGTTCTTGTGTTTGTTCCTTGCCCTGAAAGAACTGAATATCATCAACTAGAAGCACGTCTGCCTTTCTATAAACCTTAGAGAAGTCGAGCGACCTGTTCTCTTGAATGCTTGCAATGAAATCGTTTGTAAATTTTTCTGATGACGCCAACACAACGTTAAGCTGCTTTTTTCCCTCAATTAACTTGTTTGCTATTGCGTGTAAAAGATGTGTCTTTCCTAGGCCTACTCCGCCATAAATAATTAACGGATTAAAGTCTGCGCTTCCTGGGGAGCTAGAAACTCGAAGCGCGGCATTTTTTGCAAAAATATTATTTGGACCCTCAATAAAAGAAGTAAATATGTTGTTGGGGTTGACGTTGTTTCTTTTTCCCGCACTACTTTGCTTAGTTGGCTCTTCTGCATCTAGGCTTGTAGATGAAATGTTTTGCTCTGACTGTGGAGCTATAGATATTTTAAGTTGCAATTTTTCATTTTCTTCTTTCAAAGAAGACAATATTATGTCTTGGTAGTTGTTTATAATCCAGTCGTATGCGAATTGATTTGGTGCCTCTAGAATAAATATGTCATTCGTTATTCCAACCGGAGAAAGGGTCTCTATCCACGCTTCATAGGCGTGATCAGGAAGAGATTTTTTTAAATCTTTAGCTGTTGCAATCCAAATGTTTTTATAGTTCATTAGTTATCCACATCTTATTAACATAATTTTTAGTTTATATTTTATAACTTTACACTCTTTTTTTTTCGAAGCATAGTCTTTTTTGTGTTTTTGTCTTTGTTTTATTTGTTTTACAAATAGTTTAATTGGGCTATATTTCGACAAACATATAATTATGAAAAGAACTTATCAGCCAAGCAACAGAAAAAGAAAAAACAAGCACGGTTTCATGAAAAGAAACTCAACGGTTGGCGGTAAAAAAGTTTTATCTTCAAGAAAGAAAAAAGGCCGTAAACGCCTTACCGTATCTTCTTAAAATGGATCGAAAAACACTCACTGGTTTTATTTTAATCGGTGCAATATTGTTGTTGTGGCCGAGTTATTTAGAACTCGTTTCTCCCTCAAAAAAACCGCAGGACGAGCCCGTTGTTCCGATCCAAAACTTAATCGAAGAATATGCAAAACAAGACCAAGTTGAGCAAACTTCATACAACAGTGAAACACTTTCTATTGAAACTTCTGCGCTTAAAATAAATGCAGGTCTGTTCATGGCAGAAGTTAGCAATTCGCTGGGAGGTTCATTCATTTCCTACGAGCTAAACGATCACCTAAAAAGCAGCGAGCTCTCTGTAAACCTAATTGACAAAAACAACCCTAGAAGCCTCGTTGTTAGCTTTATAGACCAAGGCGGCAACGTAATTGTTTTGGATAAAAACTGGATCCTTGATTCTGGCTCCTCCGTAGCTCTTAATGAAAAAACGCCCACAACAACACTTTCTTATCACACATTATATGGCGGTCAAAAAATTACAAAAAAATTAATCTTTAGTTATAACTCTTATAATGTTGGTGTTGAGGTAGATTTAAGAAACATAAAAACCGAGTCTTTGGACGGTAAATATAGTCTTTCTTGGACGGGGGGCCTTCCCGAGTCAGAGGGTAAGCAGGATGCAATGTTTATGGAGGGTTTGGTTGGTCAAGCAGGAAATATTGAGTCATTTAGGGTTGGTTCGGCAGGATTTTTTGGTCCTTCAAGCACAAGCGAGGTTGAAACGGAAACAAAAAAATTTGTTGGTCAATCAGAGTTTGTAGGCTATAGAACAAAATATTTTGGTGTCTTTTTTGTGCCACAAAAAACAGATGTTGTTGAGATAACAAAATATGCTGCTGTTGGTCGAGCGGGTGTTGATATTACTATTTCTCAAGATATAAACTTTGACAAAACAACCCTGTTTCTTGGTCCTCTTGACTATGGAAAGGTAGCGGCTCTAAATGTTGGGTTGGAAGAAAAAATTCTTGGGTGGCAATGGCTTTCTTCTGTTTCGTGGCTTGTTTATAGCACGATGATGCTTCTTTATAGCGTTATACCCAACTACGGTCTTGTGGTTGTGCTTTTTGCTGTGTTGATTAAGCTTATTACTTACCCGCTGATGGCTAAGCAGTTAAGGTCTTCAAAAAAAATGCAAGAGATCTCACCGGAGCTAAATAAAATCAAAACCAAATACAAAAACAACCCTACTTTACAACAACAAAAAATTGCTGCTTTATTTCAAAAAAATAAAATTAATCCACTCGCTGGATGTCTACCTCTTTTAATTCAAATGCCCGTTTTGATGTCAGTTTTTATGGTTTTTAGAAACACAATAGAGTTTCGAGGTGAATCTTTCTTTTTGTGGATTAATGACCTTTCTTCAGCCGACACACTAGTGTTTGTTGCTGGCATCCCTATAAATGTTTTACCCTTCTTGATGTCTGCCTCTATGTATTACACTATGAAACTAGGCGCTGCTAACCAACCGCCCGGTGGCGACCCAGCACAAGAAGCAACACAGCAAATGATGAAATACATGTTTCCTGGGATGATGTTTTTTCTGTTTTACTCTTTTCCCTCTGGACTAAACCTGTACTATTTGTGCTTTAATGTGATGCAAATTCTCCAACAAAAAATTATAAACAACGAAAAAACCATAAAAAACTAAATGGCTATTGTTGCTTGCTCTACCCCGCCCGGAACCAGCGGCATTGCTGTAATAAGGTTATCAGGAAAAGGGTCTTTAAAAATATTATCCAGCATAACGGTCAACAATAAAATTTTACCAAAACACCTCTCTATAACTTTGGTTGAGCTTGTAGACGAAAAAAAGAGGGTTTTTGATCAAGCGGTTGTTGCACAATACCTGTCTCCGAATTCTTATACGGGCGAAGAGCTTGTTGAAATATCTTGTCATGGGAATCCCCTGATTGTCTCAAAAGTAATTGATTTGTGTGTTATGGCCGGTGCCGATTTGGCTGAGCCCGGAGAATTTACCAAAAAAGCCTACTTGAATGGAAAAATTGACTTAACAGAGGCAGAAGCAGTTTCCTCTGTGATACACTCCAAGTCTTTAGCTGGGGTTCGCAGTGGAATTAAAAACCTGAAAGGTTTGTTATCACGCTCTATTTATAAAACCAAAAAAGTGTTTGTTGAGTGCGTTGCCAACATAGAATTTAACCTTGATATTTCAGAAGACGAACTACAACCAAACCTTGTTGAAAAAACCCTATTGGCAGTCGAGGAAGAAATAAGCAACCTGTCAAAATATGTTGAAAGGTTTAGGGAGTCTAGGTTTTTTCAGGAAGGGGCTTCGGTTGTTTTGGCGGGACCCCCCAACGCTGGAAAATCTACTCTTTTTAACTCTCTAATCAACAAAAACCATTCTATAGTAACAAAGGAAAAAGGTACGACTCGAGATGTTCTTGAAAAGAATTTTTATATTAAACAACTCCCTGTGCTTTTAAAGGACACTGCGGGAATTAGAGACGGTAAAAGTGAGGCTGAGAAGTTGGGAGTGATAAAATCAGAAGAAGAGATTTCTTCGGCAGACCTTGTTGTGATGTTTGACCAAAAACCTGACAAGCCAAAAGATAATTATGTATACATTTTTAACAAAATAGATGTTAATGACGCAGACGGAAATTATGACCTTTTAATTTCCGCCAAGAAAAATATTAATATAGAAAAACTAAAAAAAAGAATTTACCTGGAACTTGTAGGGGGCTTCTCATCTAGCGAAACTATGCTTACATCAAAAAGGCAAAAACGCGCTGTATCTCTTGCGCTTAAACATGCAAAACGCGCCTCCACCCTCTTAAGTGAGAAAAACTCTCTTGAGCTCGTTGTTGAGGATCTCAATTTTTGTATTAATGAACTAGATAAAATAACAAGCAAAACAACAAAAGACGATGTGCTTGATGCTGTTTTTTCATCGTTTTGTGTGGGCAAATAGTTTCACGTGAAACGTAACACTACCAAATATGAGGTTGTTGTGGTTGGCGGCGGCCACGCGGGTCTTGAGGCAGCGCTTATTTCACACAAGCGCGGTATTAAAACCGCTCTTATTTCTATGGACAAAGAATCTGTTGGAAGAACATCTTGTAACCCAGCAGTTGGTGGCCTAGCAAAGGGACAGATGGTAAAAGAGGTTGATGTTTTGGGTGGAATTATGGGTATGTTTGCTGACATGTCTACCCTTCAAAGCAAAACTTTGAATAAGTCTAAGGGTCGCTCTGTTTGGTCTCCAAGATCACAAATTGACAAAAATCTTTATGAAAAAATTGCTCAAAAACACGTTAAAGCTGTAGGTTTGAGCTTAATTGAAGGAGAGGTTACAGCCCTTAGCGTTGAAAACAACGAAATTGTTGGTGTGGTTTTAAAAGACAACACAAAAATCTCTTGTAGGTCTGTTGTTTTAACGTGTGGCACCTTTTTAAATGGCCTAATACATATCGGTGAAAGACAAATTCCTGCAGGAAGGTTTGACGAAAAAAGGTCAGAGGGTATAACAGAGTTCTTGAGCTCGTATGGCTTAACCGCCGGAAGATTAAAAACCGGAACACCGCCAAGGGTAGAAAGGTCTTCTGTTGATCTTAGTAGGGGTGAAGCAGACTTTGGGGACAAAAAACCCAAACCCCTATCGTATAGAACTGAAGACTTCAATCCAAAAAATGAACCCTGTTTTTCTTTTAGAACTGGAGAAAAAACCCATAAAACAATTTTAAAGAACCTACACACCTCTGCAATGTATTCTGGGAAAAACATGGCAACGGGCCCTCGATATTGCCCATCAATTGAAGACAAGGTTTATAAGTTTAAACAAAACCCATCTCACCTACTACAGCTTGAACCAGAGTGGAGCAACTCAGAACAAATGTACGTTAATGGTTTTTCTACAAGCCTTTCAGAAGATGTTCAGTTGAAAAGCTTAAAAACTGTTAGAGGTTTTGAGGGTGTGAGGTTTATAAGGCCCGGCTATGCCATTGAATATGACTTTTTTTATCCATCCCAACTTAAAAATACCCTAGAAAGCAAGTGTATTAATGGGCTATTTTTAGCAGGCCAAATTAATGGCACCTCAGGATATGAAGAGGCTTCATCGCAAGGCCTTTTGGCGGGAATTAACTCATCTTGTTATATACGAGGTGAGGATCCGCTTATATTAAAAAGAAGCGATGCATACATAGGCGTTTTAATAGATGACTTAATTTTGAAAGATACAAACGAACCATATCGAATGTTTACTTCTAGAGCAGAATATAGGCTTCAATTAAGGTCTTCAAACGCAGATCAACGGCTGTTAAAGTTTTCTGTGAAATACAACTTGCTCGATAAAAAGAGTGTGGAAAAACTTCAGTATAAAACAGAAAACACCTTACAGTTGGTTGAAAAAATAAAAGATACAAGCGTTAAACCAGCTGAAATAAATGATCGTCTTTGCTTTCTTGGAGAAAAAAAAATAAAAGAGTCACAAAAAATTTCTAACATATTAAAAAGGCCTGCTGTGTCTATTAAGGATTTTAATTTAGATCACAGGGTTTCAAGAGAGATGAATGGTTTTTATAAAAAAGAGATATATTTTGAGGCAGAAACAATAATTAAATATAGTGGCTATATTAATAGACAAATGGAAGAAATAGACAAAATAAAAATTTATGAGGATATGATAATACCAAAAAGCTTTGATTATAAAGATATAAAAAGCTTGTCTAATGAAAGCCGAGAAAAATTTTTAAAAATAAAACCACAAACAGTTGGTCAAGCACAAAGAATAAATGGTATTAGGCCATCAGATATTTCAATTTTATTAGTATATTTAAAGCGTCCGTTTCACGTGAAACAAAAATGAGATATTTTATATATATATTAATGTTTGTTGGTTTTGCCTTCCCACAAGAAGAAATTCTTTTAGATAGGGTTGCGTCTGTGGTTGAAAATAAAATTGTTTTAATGAGTGATGTTGTTCTCGCTGCCAATGCTATTGCGGCACAACAAAAGATAAACCCTAATACAAACCCTGCAGCTTATAAAAAACTATTAGAAAGCTCTAGAGAAAGTATGGTAGAGCAGCTTTTAATTATTGAAATGGCAGAACAAGATTCTGTTGAAATACTTGAAAAGGATGTGGATAAAGCTCTAAACCAACAGGTAGATAATATAATATCACAAACAGGTGGAAAGGAGCAGGCTGAAGCTGCTTTAGGTAAAAAACTTTCTGATTTTAAAAGGTCTTATAGGGATGATATGCGAGGTAAGCTTTTGGCAGAAAAATACACTGCTTCTTTAACTTCTTCTATAGGTGTTTCAAGAGGAGGTGTAGTAGATTTTTATAACGCATACAAAGATAGTATTTCAGCTTTTCCAACCTTATATGAAACTCATCATATTTTGTTTGAGATAAAACCCTCAGAGAAGTCACAAAAAGCTGCTTATAACAAAACCCTTAGTATTAAAAACGAGATAATAAATGGATTAAGTTTTGAAGAAGCAGCAAAAAAATATTCATCTGATCCAGGCTCAAAAGACAAGGGTGGGAACTTGGGTTATGTTTCAAGGGGCGTTTTTGTTAAAGAATTTGAAAAGGTTGTGTTTACAGTTGATAAAAACACATTAACAGACCCAATTAAAACACAATATGGTTACCACCTGATAGAGGTTCTTGAAAGAACCGGTGAAAAGGTTTTAGCTAGACATATATTAATAAGAAACGAAATAACAGAACTTGATAAAAAAGAAACTTATGAAAAGGCAAATGATATTAAAAATTCAATTACTGGTTTTGATAGTTTTTTTATAGCAGCTCAACAATATTCAGACGACGAAACAAGCAGCTCTAATGGTGGTTTATTAGGAATGATTGATTTAGAATATTATCAAGTTCCTGAAATTAAAAAAGTAATTAGTTCTTTAGATGTTCAAACTGTAAGCAGTCCAGTTCTAACAAATTATGGTTATCATTTAGTCTGGGTTAAAAGTGTAGAAGAGGGTGGTGTTCCAACTTTAGATAAAAACTGGTTAGCCCTTAAAGATATGGCTTTGAATAAGAAAAAAGCAGATTGGTACTCTACGTGGATATCAAACGTCAAACAAAATTTTTATATAAAAAGAAATGAACTTACTTATCCACAAATAGGTGGATAATTTTTTAACACAATTCATATCAAACTTATAAACAGTTATTTAACCTGTTATAAACAAATTTTTTATTTATTTTTTAATAATTTTCTACGTCGATAAAATTGTTTTTTTAAAGGGTTATTCACATATAAACTTTTATAATAATATTATTAGTTTTTTATATATAGATATTTAATAAAAATAAGGTATAGTTAAAGCTTGTACTGAAACCTTTATTATTTTAATATTGAAGGTTAATTATGAATATTTCAACCACTAGAAAAGAACTTCAAAAGGCATTTTCAAAATTAACTAAAACCACTCAACTTAAATCCCAAAATCCGCTCGTAAATTACACATATATTTCTTCTTCTGCAGCTGGAGTTATATTACACTCTACTGATATGGAGGTTGGAATAAAAACACAAATTAATGCCTCTGTAAATAACGAAGGAGAGGGTTTATTTCCTACATCAGAGATGAATGATATTATTAGTGTCATTGATGATGGAAGGATAGATATTGAGATGTCAGGCCCACACATAAATGTTAAATCTGAAAAAGGAGTGTCATTTGATCTTCCAACAGTGCCTTTTCAAGAATATCCAGAAATACCTGAAAATAAACATGAAAATCTGTACTGTGTTGAAACAGTTGCACTAAAAGATATAATATCTTCTTTGTTATACGCAGTAAATAGTGAGCCGACAAAACCCGCCTTAAATGGAGCGTGTTTTCATTTTTTAGAAGATACAGTAGATTTTGTTGCAACAGATGGACATAGGTTAGTTAAAATTTCAAAACAAAACACAACAAGTATTTTAGGTTCCTTTATTATACCAAAGAAATTTTTATCTATTTTAGGAACGTTTCTTGAAGGGCAATCCGAAACAAATTTAGTTATAAGTGGTAATTATATATTTACAAACAACAGTAAAGATGTTTTTTATTCAAAAATAATTGATGAGAAATATCCCAATTATAACGCAGTTATCCCAGAAGAAAACCCTCTTGTTTTAAGGGCTAATAAAGATGAAATGATGAGCAATATAAGAGCTGCATCCATAGCTACTAATAAAAATACAAATCAAATATCTTTAAATCTTTCAGAGGGAAAGGTTTATTTTAAAAGCGTTAATCAGCCCGAAAATAAAACCGTTCACGCTCCTTTAAAATCTGCAGAATATGCAGGTGAAGATATATCAATTGGATTCAATGCGGTTTATTTAAAAGAAGCTGTATCTAAATATTTAAACGATGAGATTGTATTTACTTTTAAAGACTCTTTGTCTGCTACGCTATTCTTACCTAAAATAAAAGATCAAAAAACCACCATATTATTAATGCCAGTGAGGATAAATGAGTAAAAGCAATTACGGCGCAGATAAAATATCCGTTTTAAAAGGGTTGGAAGCTGTTAGAAAAAGACCTGCAATGTACATTGGCGATGTTGGAAAGAGAGGATATCACCATCTAGTAAGCGAGGTTGTCGATAACAGTATTGATGAAGCATTAGCTGGTTTTTGT
>MDTB01137699.1_pt1 | contig 32085 bp, 32 predicted proteins | sample 811161 | NCBI WGS metagenome assembly MDTB01 (sample SAMN05326650, study PRJNA326480) | marine metagenome | isolation source: seawater | place: Mediterranean Sea | collected 2009 | reverse complement strand
TTATTAAGAAAAAATCAAACAAAGGATCAAAATGGCAGAAGATATATCAAATAAAGTAAAAAAAATTGTTGCAGATCATCTAGGTATAGATGAAAGTAAAGTTACAGATGACTCTAGTTTTATTGACGATCTAGGAGCTGATAGCTTAGATACCGTAGAACTTGTTATGGCTTTTGAAGAGGAATTTGGATCAGAAATTTCTGATAGCGAGGCAGAAAAAATTCTTACTGTTGGTGACGCTATTAAATTTATTGAGACTAAAAGTAACTAATTATTTAGATGTCCTTAAAGAAAAGGGGAATTATGGTTGTTCTTTCTTCCCCTTCTGGAGCTGGTAAAACTACACTAGTTAAATTATTATCAAAAAAAAATAATTTTTATACTTCAATTTCACATACGACCAGGAAGCCCAGAGAGAATGAGGTAGATGGTGAAGATTACTTTTTTGTTAAAGAGACAAAATTTAAAAATCTAATTAAAAATAATAAATTCCTAGAGTATGCGAAGGTATTTAAAAATTTGTATGGCACAACTAAAGAGCAAGTTATTATGAGATTAAACAATGGGGAAAACGTTTTATTCGATATAGATTGGCAAGGTACGGAACAGATTAAATCCCAAAAACTTAATTTTAAATTAGTAACTTTTTTCATTCTGCCACCTAGTAAAAAGGTCCTATTTCAAAGATTATCAAACCGAGATATGAAAGATAAACTGATAGTAGAGGAGAGAATGAAGCAATTCGATAAAGATATTTTACATTGGAAAAAATATAATTATGTCGTCGTGAATGACAATCTCCAAAAATGTTTTCGTAAAATTATAATTATTATAAATAAAGAAATTAAAAACAAAAAATACAAATATAATAAATTAACTATTGAAAAGTATATTAAAAAACTAATTTAAATTTTTTTCATATTCAATCACTAAATCTAAAAATTTTTTCACACTTATATTCTGAGGCCTATCAGTTAATTTAATATCTGTAGTTTTTAGATTTTCATCGAAATTATCAAATAATTTAAAGAAGTTTTTTTTTATCATCTTTCTTCTTTGATTAAATAACACTCTAGTTATATGTTCTAAATTCCGAGGATCTCTAATTTTAGGAATTCTTTGTTTTGGAATAAATTCTAACACAGAACTATGTACTTTTGGTGCTGGATAAAAATTATCTGGATTAATATCAATTTTTTTTCTTATATCGAACTTCCAATTAGAGAGAACTGTAATACGACTGTAATTTTTTGTATTTTCTTCAGCAATAATTCTGTCTGCGACTTCTTTTTGAAACATTAAAATAAGTTTTTCAAATCTAATATTTTTACTCAGACACCAATTAGAAAGTATTTTAGTAGATATATTGTAAGGCAAGTTTCCAAAAACCTTAAATTTTTTCATAAAAAAATTTTCAGGTAGCTTTAGCACATCTTCGTGAATTACTCTTACGGTATCTTTAAATTTTAAATTTAAATGATCTACTAAATCAGCATCTTTTTCAATTACTATAATTGATTTAGGTTTAGCTTTAATTAAATATTTAGTTAAATTTCCGGTCCCAGGCCCAATTTCAAGTATATTATCTTTACTTGTAACATTACCCAATTTGACTATTTCATTTAAAATTTTCTCATTTATTAAAAAATTTTGACCTAATTTTTTTTTAGGTTTAATTAGCATATTTTTCTAAAAATTTTAGAGAGTCTATTAAACTAGAAGCATCAGATAAGTTCTTGCCTAACATTTTTATATTTGGTCCATGATCTGGTGATACTCTAATAAATGGCAAGCCTAATGTTAAATTGATCGCTTTAAAACCGAAAAGAGTTTTCATTGGACCTAAAACTTGATCGTGATACATACCAAATATTACATTAAATTTTTTTAAATTATCCTTTAAAAAAATTGTGTCTGCTGGAAATGGACCACTCACATCGATTTTTTTTTTTTTAAGTAGTTTAATAGCAGGCACAATTTCGTCTTTTTCTTTATTTCTTTTTTCAAAGCTCTCACAATGGGGATTCAATCCAGTAACTGCAATTTTAGCTCTTGTTTTTAAAATTTTTTTGTAAAAGTTGTCTATTTTTCTTACTTTATTAATTATAGTATTTTTCTTTATCTCTCTATCTACTTTATTTATTGGAATATGAGTTGTAAGAGGACTTACACTTAAATATTTATTATAAATTAGCATTACTGGATCTTTGGTCTTTGTTTTTTTTGCTAGATATTCAGTTATCCCTCTAAACTTTCCTTTTAAAAAAGTTCTCTTTGATATTGGTCCATTTAAAATGCATTTGATATTTTTTTTTTTAATCAAGGTCAGAGCTATATCAAAGGATTTTTGTACATAAGTATTTGAATATGAAGAAATTTTTTTGTTAGAAAAATTAAACCTATTATAATCTATATTAATAAGATTAATTTTTTTTTTTTTAAAATTAGAATAATTTTTATTAACAATGTTAATATTAAATTTAAAATTAAATTTTTTTGAATGTTTTTTTATAATGTCATTTGAACATATCAAAATAATTGGCCTATCTAAATTTTTTAATTTTTTGAAAGATTTAATTAACAGCTCTATAAAGACACTATGGGGTTCTCCATTAATAATTAGAATTGGACTTTTAGAATTCATTAATAGCAGCTTTGTTGTAAATTCTTTTATATTGAAGCGTGGAATATCTAGTCAACTGACGATTTTTTTCGTAATTAATTGCATTCTTAAGTTGTTTATTTCGATCTATTTTAAATTTTTCATTTTTTTTATCTAATACTTTTAGTATCATAAATCCTCCCTGTGTAGGCATTGGATCTGTAAATTGTCCGATTTCTAATTTTTCAATCTTCTCTGCTATTTTTTTTGTTAATTGTGATTTATAAACCCAACCTACATTACCACCATTATTTTTGCTTTTTGATAAACTGAATATTTTAGCACTTTCTTCAAAACCAATATTATTTATACTGTTTTTAATTAATTTATACTTATCTTCTAAATTATCCTTTGAAGTCAGTGCAAATATAATTTCTGATAATAAAAAATTCTCAATTATATTATTTTTGTAGATACTATCTATTTTTTCTCTAATTTTATTTTCATCAATTTTGATAGCATAGCTAAATTTTTTTACTATATATTCATTCCAAGCAATTTCTATTGAAATTTTTTCTTTTACTTGATTTATATTGACACCATTATTTTTCAAGTAGCTAGTAAATTCATTTAAATCACTAATACCAATATTTGAATATAAATCTCTTAGGACATTACTTATAACAACTTCATCCTCAAATATTTCAAAAAACTTCTCAATTTCGATTTTTTTAATTCTCTCATTGATAATGGAGTCTATCGCGTAACGTTCTAATTTATTATCAGCTAAATTTTTAAGCTTAGGATTTAAAGCTATTAAATATTTTTTTTCATTTTTAACATCTAAATTTGTAATTACTTCATTATTGACTTTAGCTTTAATAAAAATTTCAGATTTTGATATTGAAAAGTTTGTTATAAAATTTAATATCAAAATAATTAAAAAAATTTTATTTTTCATTTTCTTTTACTAGGAGAATTAATAGTTGAAAGAGGAATAATTGAAATAGAAAAGAATATTTCCTCATTTGGTTTTAAATCTTTATCTGAATAGTAATCTTTATTATATTTAATAGCAGCCGTTAAACAATCATTTTTGTATTCATAAATTAAATTATAATATTCAGTTAAATCTGTCTTTTTATTTCTTCTAGTTCTGTATTTTAATGAGTTATTTTTATTAAATAAAAATTTCATTTCTCCTGAGTAATAATTTTCATTTCCAATCTCATCATCTTCTTGCATATATTCAAAAGTTGTCACAAATTTATTTACAGTAAAATCTGTACTTAAAAAATTATAATTAGTTGACTCCAGGTTATTATCTAATGAAAAATTATAATTTAAATTAAAATTTTTTTTAGGTTTGAAATTCAAAGAGCCAACTATATCTGAAAGCTTATTGTTAATAGTTGATTTTGTTGGGAGTGTCTCATTTCTATCTCTTAATACAGAAGCTAATCCACCTGATAAAATAGTATTATTATTTTTGTTTATTAGGTCATAATCTAAGCCAAAAGTTAAAGACTGGCCACCTTCAACACTGTCATTAAGACCCAATCTATTAATAGAATAAATATTTGAGACATTTAATTTTCTATCAATATTTTGAAGATTTTTATTTTTATTTGGACTGTACATTATCATTGCTTTTCCAGTTAATAAATTTTTATAATTATTTTTAATACTTCTCATTGGATAAGATATATTGTAAAAGATAGATCCGAAATTTTGAGATCTGAAACTATTATTGTAATCTTGTGAGTTTTTTGAATCCGAGGATACATTTTTAAACAATAAATTAAAATTATTAACAAAACCATTGGAATTAATTTTTGGTGTAGATGAGAATTTTAAATCATTGATTATAACCTTTTCAAAAACATTGGTGTTATAATTTTTGTAGTACCCATTAGTAACTAAATTTAAGTTGTTGTTAAAATTTTTAGATAACTCGAATCCAGGTAAAAGAAATTGATATTTATCACTATCTTTATCAGTTGTTAAATCCTCGTAAACCTCAAATTTCGTCTCAAATGATAAGTCCTCTTTATTCGCTTTTAATTTTAGAAATGAATTTAAAAGCGAATTGTTATTCGTGATTTCCGACTTTATTTTATATGATTTAAGATAATTATTATTTGAGGTTGTTTCAATGTTAATTTCTACCTCACTATCAACAAAATTTGCTAAATTAATTTTTGCTAATGAATTTGAAAAAAAATGCGATTTTGAATTACTATTATCTCTAATAATGCTGAAATCAGCAATATGTGATGAGTTATTGTTTACTTGCCTATATTCATTCTGAAACAAGTTTTTGTTGTCTGTATATACTCTTGGACTAAATGTATAATCTTTATTATCAGAAATAACTTTATAATATGGTATTGATAAAGAGTCACCATGTGAACTCGAGCTATTAATTTGTGGGGTCAAAAAACCTGACTGTCTTTTTACTGATGGATCAGGATGAAAAAATTTGGGAAAGTAAATTACTGGCTTGTCATAGATTTCTAACCAAGCATTTTTATAATAAATAGTTTTCTTTAATTTATCGTGTTTAATTTCACCAGCTTTCAATTGCCAAGGCGGACAGTTATCATTTATTTTACATGTTGTAAAAACACCTTTTTTCACAATTATTGTATTTTGGTCTTTATAAATATAATTTCCTCTAAGTCTCGGATCATTTTGTTCATTTCCAAAACTACTTTTTGAAAAATCTATTTTTATCTCATCACCAACCAATTCGTTGGTCTTAAAATTAATAATAGCCTTATCAAAAGAGTAAGTATTTTCTTCACCATCTTGCATTTTTACTGATTTTAATTTTAATAACTTTTCACTTGTTAAAAAAATTGATTTTTTAGCAAAAATCTTGTTACCAAATTTATCTTTTAAGGTAGAAGAATCATCGATTGTAATTTTATTTTCTAACTTATTATATTTTGCATTATTAGTATTAAATTCATATTTATTATTAAATTTCATTAAAACATTTTCATTAACAACAATTTCCTCAATTTTTTTTTGGTATGTTAATTTATCACTGTAAATAATTATATTATTATCCAAAGTTTTTAGGATAATATTTCCTTTGACTTCTGCAATTCCCTCATCTTTAAAATATATCATTTCATCTGCAGTAATTACCTCATTTTCTGTTAAAATTTTTACATTATTTTTTGCAATTATTTTTTTATCCTTATCTAGCAATTCAATTATGTTGGCTTCAAAATTAATTTCTTCAGAAAAAGTCTTTTGAAAAAATACTAAATTTACCAAAACAAATATAAATATTTTATAAAATCTATTTTTCATTAATTTTGATTAGATTTATTGATGATATTAAAAAAATTATTATTAATGGCATCCAAATTGATAAAGATAACGGTAATCTTTCATTTTTACCTAATTCTTCAAAAAAGAAACTTAAATAATAAATTATTACTGAAATCAGCACTCCAAAAATTAAATGAAATATTTTAGATTTGTTGTATTTAATATTAATCATTATTATAGAGGCTAAAATTGTCATGATCATTAAATAAAATGGGAATGAAATTAACTTTTGGATAGCTGAATTTACTTCAGTTGATGAATAATTAATAGAGTCGTATTTTTTTCTTAAATTATTAAGCTCAAAAATGTTTAATGATGAAAGATTAGAGTATAGTGAGTTTATGTCATTGTAGTTTAAATTAGTTTTTAAAATATAGTTATTAATTTTTTTTAATTTCCCTTTATCATCTGATATAATTGCTTCGCTTATAAGCCAAGATTTACTTTGAATTAAAACTTTATCCGTCACAATATTACTTTTAAAATTAAAATCTTTATCAAATTGAATTATATCTACATTGTATAAAATTTTGTCCTCTAGTTTATTTGCGTTAATAATATTTACAAACCCGTCAACCTGGTCTTTGATCCAAATACCATTTTCGGTAATTACAGCTAAATATTTATTATCTTTAGCGTATGTATTCTTCAAATTTAGGTAAGAGAATTTTAGATTTGATGCTAAGCTATAATAAATTGTGATTATGAAAATCCCCAAACAAAAACTTAGGATTGATAAGATTTTAATTATTTTTAGATTATCTAAGCCTACATTTTTTAAAACAATAATTTCGTTTTGCTCAATAAGTTTTATAAATGCAAATTGAGAAGTAATTAAAAAAATGAAAGGGAATATCTCAAAAATTATAGACGGTATATTCAAAAGAGTTAGAAAAATTGGCAATGTAATTGATATTTCAAATTCTTTAAAAAAATTTACCTCTTCAAAAATGTTAAGTATGAAAGCTAAAGAAAAAAATATGAAAAACGTTTTTAATAGCGTAGTTAAAAAAATCTTACCTAAATATATTTGATATGTTTGTAAAATCATGAGATTAGTCCCCTTGATTTTTTATAAAAATAATAATAGAAAAAAATAAATGCAAAGAATGGTATAAAAAAAATTAATGAGCTTTCTTTCAAATTTGTTGAGTAAAATTCTGAAGAAATTTCGGAAACAGATATAAAAAAAATTGCAATAGTAAATATTTTCAGTTTGAAATTAGTATATCCTTGAGAATTTTTTGATTTTATTAACAATAAACCTCCAATTAATGCCAATAAAGGTAAGTAAAATGGTTTAAATACCCTTGAAGATAATTCCTTAGAGATTTCATTTTTAAATACTTCATTTTGAACACATTTTAATTTATTAAATTTTTTATCAGTTTTATATTGAAAAATACTATTTAATTTAGCTAAACAATTTAATAAATCTAATGTATTAATCTCCTGTATTTTTGGCGTAGTTGTAGTTTTTGTTGCATATTTTGACAAATTAATTTGGGTTTGTTTAAAGTCGAATGAATTTGTTTTATCTTTATTAATGTTTAAAATTTTTCCATTTTTAAGCACTAAAAAATTTTTTTCATCAACAATTGTAAAATATCCTTCTTTTGCATAAATTATTTTTGATTTTTCTAGAGAAAATTTGTCTTTAATTAAAATATTTTCCAATGTTTCATTTTCTCTTTTATCTGAGTATATTGTTAGTTGTTCTACAGTATCTATAAATTTTTTTGGTTTGATCAAAAATGGCAAATAATCAATATTTGATTTTCTTATATAAGATCTAGCTTTATCTTGTGAATTGGGAACTATAAATATACTGAATAAAAAATTTATTATTAAAAAAATTATGGAGTATTTTAATATTACATTTAAAAATTTAATCTTACTAATTCCATTGGTCCAAAAAATTAGTGTCTGATTCTGTTCTTCGTATTTTAATATGTTAAAAAAAATAGAGAAAAAAAACATAAAAGGTAATAGTTTGTTGAATATTTTTGGTAGACTTAGAAGTGTATAATAAAAGTAAATTTTAAAACTGTGTCCATCTTCTGTAACAAATTCCAAGTAATTTACAGCCTGTATAACCCAAACTATTATTGTCACAGCAAAGCTAGAAATCAAAAAAAACATTGAAGTTTCTTTTAAAAAATTCTGATAAATTATTTTTTTCATTGAAATTTTCTAAAATAATCATATACACGTTTTGATAGAAAATTGAATAAAAATATGATTGTTAAAGAAAAATACTTAAAATCTGCAAAATTAAATAGTCTAACAGGATCAATTTTACTTTTTGCAGATAAGAACTCTGAAATAAAAAATATCAATAATATACTTAATTTTTCAGAAAGAAATTTAATAAAAAAAAACTTAAAAAATAAAAATAAAAAAAAAGAAATTTTTTCGTTTGATATCAATTATAATCAAAAAATAATTATTTACTCTTTAAAAAATAATAAAAATTCTTATGAAATGAATGGAGCTAATTTATTTGAATTTTTAATAAAGGATAATCTAAATAAGGTTTATATTTTTGGTGATACAATTAAAGATTTAAATATAAATAAATGTTTGCATGAATTTGTTCATGGCATGAAATTAAAATCTTATTCTTTTGATAAATACCTAACAAAAAAAAATTCTGAGATATTAAACATTAATATATTAACAAATAAAAAATTGGATTTAAAACTCATTAAAAATTTTAGTGCAATTGAAAAAGGAGTTAATTATACTAAAGATCTTGTGTCTGAACCTGGCAACGTATTACCCCCCGATGAATATGCAAAACGTTTGACACAATTAAAAAAAATAGGTTTAAAAATCAATGTTTATAACACAAAAAAACTAAAAAAAATGAAATGTAATGCATTACTTGGTGTTGGACAAGGAAGTTCTAGAGGCTCATACATTGTAACTATGGAGTGGAGAGGAAATAAAAAACAGAAAAAACCACTGGCATTTGTTGGCAAGGGTGTTTGCTTTGATACCGGTGGAATATCTTTAAAACCAGCGAGATTTGTGGAGGATATGACTTACGATATGGCAGGATCAGCTGTAGTTGTGGGGCTTTTGAAATGTTTAGCTTTAAGAAAAGCCAAAGTCAACGCAGTCGGAGTAGTTGGCCTTGTTGAAAATATGGTAAGCGGTAACGCTCAAAGACCAGGAGATATTGTCAAGTCTTTTAGTGGAAAAACAATTGAAGTTTTAAACACTGATGCAGAAGGAAGACTGGTTTTAGCAGATGCAATTACATTTACAGAAAAAAAATTTAAACCGAACTTTATAATTGACTTAGCAACCTTGACAGGTGCTATCGTTGTTGCCTTGGGTTCAGAATACGCGGGCTTATTCTCAAACAATGATAATTTATCTAAACAGCTTTATGATGCAGGAAAAAAAGTTGATGAAAAAGTATGGAGGTTACCTTTACACGAAAACTACGATAAATTAATGAATTCTAAAAATGCTGATATGCAAAATATTAACTATGTCGGTGGAGCTGGATCGACAACGGCTGCGCAATTTTTACAAAGATTTATCATCAATAAAACACCCTGGGCACATTTAGATATCGCGGGAATGGCTTTTTCAAAGTATGCAGGCTCATTAAATTCAAGCGGTGCAACTGGGTATGGTGTCAGACTTTTGGATAAATTTGTAGAGGATAATTACGAATAAATGGAACAAACCTTATCAATAATAAAACCAGACGCCATGGAAAGAAATCTTGAAGATAAAATTAAAAGAGTATTTATTGAGAATAATTTCCAAATCGTTAAAGAAAAAAAAGTAAAACTAGACAAGAAGGACGCTGAACTATTTTATAAAGTTCACGAAGCTAAGCCTTTTTACAACGATTTATGCAATTATCTGTCGTCTGGAGTGATTTTAGTTATGGTTCTTGAAAAAGACAATGCTATTTTAGATAATAGAAAAATTATGGGAGCAACCAATCCGATAGAGGCAAAGTCAGGAACAATCAGAAAAAAATTTGGAATTTCGATTGACAAGAATTCTGTACATGGATCTGATAGCAAAAAAAATGCAGAAAAAGAGATTAGTTTTTTTTTTAAAGATTAGATAAAACTTTATCTATTGCTTTGGGATAAATTTTGTGCTCTATTTTTAAAACTTTTTTTTCGATTGATTTTGCTGTGTCTTTTTTTGTGATACGAACTTTTCTTTGAAAAATAATTTTACCTGAGTCTAAGAACTTATTTACATAATGAACAGTGCATCCGGTATATATTTCATTATTTGATATTACTTTTTCGTGAGTATTAAGGCCTTTATATTTAGGTAGTAAAGATGGATGAATATTTATGATTTTTCCATTAAATGACTTTATGAAATATGATGGTAATATTCTCATAAAACCGGCTAAACATACTAATTTAATACTATTTTTGTTTAATAATTTTAAAACCTTGCGCCCAATTTTCTTTGATTTAGTAATATTAAAAAAATAATTTTTAATACCCATTTTTTTTGCAAATAACAAACCTTTTGCATTTTTCCTATTTGAAATTACTATTTTTACCTTGTAAAGAGTTTTTTTTTTTCAATGATGTTTTAATAATGGATTTAAGATTAGACCCCCTACCTGATATAAAAATAGCGATATTGTAATTTAGTTTACCATTTGATTTTTTCATTAAATAATATTTTCTTTTTTTTACTTTTAATAAATTGACCAATTTCGTATGGTGTAAATTCTTTGCCAAAGTATTTTTTTACTTTCACAATATTTTTTTTTTTTGTTACAAAACAAAAACCAATACCACAATTAAAAGTCCTAAGCATCTGATAGTCACTTACACCTTTGCTTTTTAACCATTTAAAGATTGGTTTTACTTTAATTCTATTTAAAAAAATCTTAGCACAAATATTATTTGGAATAATTCTACTTAAATTTCCAGGCAAACCACCTCCAGTTATATGAGCACACCCATGTATTAATTTTTTTTCCAATAACCTTAAAATTTCTTTTACATAAATTTTTGTTGGTTTTAATAATTCTTTTTTTAAGAATTTATTTTTATTAATATCTATACAATTTTTATTTAATATATTCCTTACCATAGAATAACCATTCGAATGGAGACCGCTTGAAGGAACTGCCATAATGATATCATGTTCTTTAATTTCATTTTTTTTTAAAATTTTTTCTGATTCTACAATCCCTAAAGAAAAACCCGCAATATCAAATTTGTTTTTTGAATATGTTCCTGGCATCTCTGCCGTTTCTCCTCCGACTAAACTGCATCCACTAATTTCACATCCCTTTTTAATGCCATTAATAATTTTCTTTAGTTTAGCTAAATTAATTTTATCTATGGATATATAATCTAAAAATAATATTGGTTTTGCTCCCTGGACTAAAATATCATTAACACACATTGCAACTAAGTCTATTCCGATGGTATCAAATCTATTAAGTTTGTTAGCTATCTCAATTTTAGTACCAACTCCGTCAGTACTTGTAACTAGCAAAGGTTTTTTTATTTTTTTAGGAATTTCTGTCACAGACGCGAAGCTCCCAATATTATTGTTATTTATGATAGATTTTTTTTTTTTTATTTAGATTCGCTATGTATTTTACAAATTTTTCAGCTGCATTTATATTTACTCCACTGTTTTCATATGTAAATTTATATTTTTTCATATATTTAAAATATGTATACTAAATATAAATTTTTTAAAATTGTATCTTTTACAATTATTTATTTATCCACTTTTTTTTTTTCTTTTATTATAATAACCAACGCACAATCTAAAATTTTTAAAATAGAAGACATAGAAATCTCTGAACCATTTAATACAAGTTTTAATAAGGAAAAAGTAATTAATAAAGCTTTCTTGAAAGCATTTAAAGAATTTTCTGCAACAGTTATAATAAGTAAAGATATACAAAAAATAAAATATACCAAACTTAACGAAATTAAGTATTTGGTAGACTCATTCGAAATTAAAAATGAAAGTTTTTTAAACAAAAAATACATAGCAAATTTTAACGTTAATTTTAATAAAAAAAAAACATTAAATTTCTTTGAAAAAAAAAATATTTTTCCATCATTAAAAAGAAATAAAAACTTTCTTACAATTTTGATTTTCATAGACAATGATGAAAATCAGATTTATTTATACAAAGAAAATCCTTTTTATGAGAATTGGAATAATATAAATGAAAAATTTTTTTTAATAAATTATATTTTAATAGATGAAGATTTAGAGAGTCTTGAAATTATTAACAGGAATAAAGAAAATATTGAAAATTTTAAATTTGATGAAATTATTAAAAAATATGGTCTAAATGATTATATAATTTCTATCATTTTCAAAAACAAAAAAGAATTACGAATACTCTCAAAGTTTTATTTCGACAAAAATTTAAAAATTATAAACAAAAAATATACTAACATAGATCTAAGCAACCAAAAGAAACTAGAAAATTTGATACTTAAAACAAAAACAAGTTTAGAAGATTTATGGAAAAGTAATAATTTGATAAATACATCTTTAAAGTTGCCTATTAATTTACAGATAGACTCTAAGGATACTTTAAAAATAGTAAATTTTGAAAAGTACATTGATAAAGTTGATTTAATATATGATTATTACATTACAAATATTACAAACAAAAATATAAATTACAAAATAATTTTTAACGGAAGTCCTAAGCGATTTTTAAAAATAATGGAGGAAAATGATATAGATATAGATATGGAAAATGAAATATGGAAAATAAAGTAAATGATCTAAGACAACAATTATTTAATTTTGAATTAAATAAAAGTTTTAATAAAAATGATTTTTTTGTTAGCGAAAGCAATTTCTACGCATACAAATTGCTTCTAAGTTGGCCTAAATGGGAAAAAAAAATAATAAATATTTATGGTGAGAAATATTCTGGAAAAACACACTTAGTTGAAATATTTTTAGAAAAACATAATGGATTAAAAATTAATTTAAAGGATTTAGAAAGTTATGATCTAGACGAATTAAGATTTAATGAAAATATTATAATAGACAATATTAGCAATGACTTAGACGAAAGTTTATTTTATTCATTTATTGATATTATAGAGAAATATAACAAATTTTTAATATTGACATCAAATATTTCTTTAAATGACCTGAATTTTAAACTTGACGATTTAAAATCCAGACTAAAAAATTGCTTATATGCAGAAATTCAAAAACCAGATGATATTTTAATAAAAGCTCTCATTACCAAAAATTTAGCAGATTACCAAATTGCTATAGAGTCAAAATTAGTAGATTATATTTCAAAAAGAATAACAAGGTCATATATCAAAATTAGAGAATTTGTGTGTACAATTAATGAAATTAGTTTAAAAAAAAAAAACCAATTAATATGAAAATAATAAAAGAAATTTTAGAGGGTAAAATTGAAAGTTTATAGAACTCATACTTGTGGTGAGCTAACTTTAAAAAATAGTGGTGAAAATGTTTTGCTATCTGGCTGGATTAATAAAAAGAGAGATCATGGCAATCTTTTGTTTATTGATTTAAGAGATAATTACGGAATCATTCAATGTGTGGTTGATAATAAAAATAATTTATTTAAAAAAATTGAGAAAATCCCTCTAGAGACAGTTGTACAATTTGAGGGTCAAGTTGTTAAAAGAGAATTGGACACCATAAACGAGGAGCTAAATTCTGGTGAGATTGAGATTAAAATTAAGAAATTCGAAATTTTAGGAGAAACAAAAGAGTTACCTCTTCCAGTGTTTACAGATCAGGAATATTCTGAAGAGATCAGACTAAAATACAGATTTTTAGATTTAAGAAGAAATAAAATTCACAAAAATATTAATTTAAGGTCAAAAGTAATATCTTATATAAGGAAAGAAATGGAAAATATTGGATTTTTAGAATACCAAACTCCAATACTAACATCATCAAGTCCCGAAGGTGCTAGAGATTTTTTAGTTCCTAGTAGACTTAATCCCGGCAAGTTTTATGCACTTCCTCAGGCACCTCAGCAATTTAAACAACTAATTATGGTATCTGGATTTGATAAATATTTTCAGATTGCACCATGTTTTAGAGATGAAGATGCCAGAGCTGATAGAAGTCCGGGGGAATTTTATCAACTAGACATTGAAATGTCATTTATAAATCAAAACGATATATTTCATGTTGTAGAAAAATTATTAAACAAAGTATTTAAAAAGTTTTCAACAAAAAAAATTCAAAATGAAATATTTCCTAGAATAACTTTTTTTGACTCTATGCTTAAATATGGAACTGACAAACCTGATTTAAGAAATCCACTTGTAATATGTGATCTAACAAAAATTTTTACTAGAGATGATGTTAAGTTTGAAATTTTTAAAAAATTAGTGAGTCAAGGGTCGATAGTAAGAGCAATTGTCACAAAAAAAACAAGTAATAGACCTAGAAGTTTTTTCGATAACATAGATAAGTGGTCTAAAGATGAGGGATACAATGGACTAGCATATTTTACCTTTGAAAAAATAAATGAGAATTTCTCTGGCAAAGGTCCTATCGGAAAATTTTTTTCATCTGATGCGTGCCAAGAGATAATGAAAATTGGGAACGCTGAAATTGGAGATAGTATTTTCTTTGCTTGCGGAAAAAATAAAGAAGTAGAGAAATTATTATCTATAACAAGAGATAAATTAGCAAAGGATTTAGATTTAATCGATGAAAACTTATTTGCTTTTTGTTGGATTGTTGATTATCCGATGTACGAAATTGATGAAAATAATGGAAAATTTAAATTCAGTCATAATCCTTTTTCAATGCCACAAGGTGATTTAAGTAAGCTAAACCTAAATAAGCCTTTAGATATTAAAGCATTTCAGTATGATATTGTTTGTAATGGGATTGAATTATCATCTGGAGCAATAAGAAATCATATACCTGATTTAATGTATAAACTATTTGCCGTAGTTGGATATGACAAAAAAAGTATAGAGGATAAATTCAAAGGAATGATTAATGCATTAAATTATGGAGCTCCCCCTCATGGTGGTATCGCACCTGGAATTGACAGAATTGTAATGTTACTAGCAAATGAAAAAAATATAAGAGAAGTTACTATGTTTCCTTTAAATCAAAATGCACAAGATTTGATGATGAATGCTCCATCAGATGTAGACGACAGTCAATTAAAAGAATTAAATATAAAGACTTTAAAAAAAAAATAATTATTTTTTACCTTTAAGATTTATTCTTATATCTGACAGATCTACCAGCTTTCTTTTATAATCATTTCTAACAAAACCTTTGCTTGTCATATCTTTAACGATTTTAATAAGCTGATTATTTTCCTCGAAAGAACTATTATCATTTTCATTTAAATTTTCAGATTTACCGATAGAAGGGGTATGAGCTAAGTCCTCTCTATTTAAATAAGATATAGCTAATTCTCTAAATATGTAGTCAAGTATTGAAGTCGCAGACATAATTCTATCATTTCCATACACCTTTCCAGAAGGTTCAAATTTCGTGTCAACGTAAGCATTTACAAACTCATCAAGAGGAACCCCATATTGTAAGCCCAATGATATTGCTATTGCAAAATTATTCATTAAAGCTTTAACTAATTCACCTTCTTTACTTGTGTCTATAAAAATTTCTCCAATTTTGCCATCTTCATACTCTCCTGTATGTAAATAAACCTTGTGGTCTCCTATAGTTGCTTTTTGAATATATCCCTTACGTCTATCAGGCATGCTAAATCTTTTGTTCACAGCCTCGTCAATTTTTTTTACAAAATTTGAACTATTATTTTCTTGTTTTTTATCATTCGTTCCTATTTTAACATCTGAAACATTTACACCACTGTCATTTTTTGAATTTTTATCAAGGCTTTTAGTTTTTCTATTATCTATTTTAATATCAATTATTTCAAATTCACCATCATCTCTTTTTTCTAATGTATTTAGTTCTTTTTGGTCAATTTTGTCTAAAAAGTGTTTTACTTTAAAAGAACAGGTGTAATATGTTTCTACTAAATATTTTGACATAACTTTAAAAAGTTTTTTTAATCTACAAATTATATATATACAAATTTCATTTTTAGTCTAATCTATTTTTTTCAATTTAAAATTGAAAATTAATTAAAAAAATATGTTGACATTTTTAAAACAAACTTTCACATGGTGGAATCACCAAACGCTAGGTACGAGAATCTATACTTTACTTTTTGGAAAATTTAAAGGCAAAGATTATTTTGGTAATAAATATTATGAAAACAAGTCTGGAAAAAGATGGGTAACTTATAATGGTGAAGTGGACGCAACAAAAATACCAAACGAATGGTATTCTTGGATACATTATTTAAATAATAACATCGAACATGATCAGGTATTAAAAGAAAAGTTTAATTGGCAAAAAAAAAAATATTCCCAATCAAACTGGAACCTCAAAAGCTTTTCATCCTAATAGAGATAGTAAAAATGAATACAAGAAATATAAATCTTGGAAAGAATAATCCATTCTACTATCTGTTTATTTTATTATGTCAATTTTTTGTATTTACAGCAAGTATAGGCGATCAAACCTATATAGGAAAAACTGTAGATATAAAAATTTTAGATAAATTAAGTTCTAAAAATAAATTACTAAATATTAAAGTAGGAGAAGATTATATTTTTAAAAATCTTGTTCTTAAAGTGCTAAAATGTCAAAATTCAAAATTTGATGATAACCCAGAAATTACCTCATACTTGCAAGTCAGAGATTTAAATAATAAAAATAATAATGAAGTATTTATATTTAATGGTTGGACTTTTTCCTCAAGCCCCTCAATACAAGTTTTTGATCACCCAGTATATGATTTATGGATATTAAAATGCTATTAAACTAATTGATCTTTATCAAGCCAAGTTACATTAAAGTTGGAATTTATAAATTTTTCGTGTTTTAAAAGTGATTTATGAAGATCAATAGTTGTTGTTATTCCTTCAACAACAAACTCATCTAAAGATCTTAAAGTTCTTTGAATTGCTTCTGTTCTGTTTCTACCATGACATATAAGTTTACAAATCAAACTATCATAATATGGGGTTACCCTATAACCCTGGTAAATAGAACCATCTACTCTGGTTCTGAACCCAGACGGCTGATGACACATGCCAATTAAACCAGGAGAAGGCTGAAAATTATTACTAGGATCTTCTGCATTTATTCTACATTCTATGGCATGTCCTCTAGGATTAATATCTGACTGTTTTAATGCAGTCTCTCCTGAATAAGCAATCCATATTTGCTCTTTGACAATATCAATACCTGTTACCATTTCAGATACAGGATGTTCTACTTGAACTCTTGTATTCATTTCTAAAAAATAAAATTTTCCATTTTCGTAAATATATTCGACTGTTCCTGCACCCTCGTATCCAATTTGTGAGACCATTTTTACAGTTTTATCAAATAAATCATTTCTTAAATTTTCAGTTAAAACTGGACTAGGAGTTTCCTCGATTAGTTTTTGATGCCGTCTTTGAACAGAACAATCTCTTTCATGTAAATGAACTGTTCTATTTTTACCTGATAATACTTGAACCTCTATATGCCTTGGATTTTCAAAAAATTTTTCAATATATACCTCATCATTTGCAAAAAATTTCTTAGCTTCAGATTTTGCTGTTAAGAATAAATTATCGAATTCTTTTTCTGATTTAACAACTTTCATACCTCTGCCACCACCTCCACCTGCAGCTTTTATTAAAATGGGATATCCTATTTGTTTTGCGATATTTTTTCCCATATCTAAATTAGATACACCCGCCTCTGATCCCTCAATTACTGGTATTCCATATTTTTTTACTGTATGCTTTGCTTGGATTTTATCACCCATCATTTTTATTATTTCAGGAGATGGACCAATAAATTTAATATCGTTGTCCTTTAATATTTTTGCAAAATTATAATTCTCAGATAAAAAACCATAGCCAGGATGAACTGCATCCGAATTTGTTATCTCGATTGCAGATAATATAGACGGAATATTCAGGTAGCTATCAACCGGTTGTCTTGATCCAACACAAAGGCTCTCGTCAGCTAATTTAACGTGCATACTTTCTTTATCTACATCTGAATGTATAGCGACTGTCTGAATACCCCATTCTTTACAAGCTCGAATAATTCTAACAGCTATTTCACCTCTATTAGCAATAAGAATTTTTTTAAACATTTACTCTACTATAATAAGAGTTTGACCATACTCCACTGGCTGACCATCATCGACAACAATTTTTTTTACTATACCGTCTTTAGTTGAAGGCACATGGTTCATAGTTTTCATAGCCTCAACAATCATTACAGTATCACCTTTTTTAATTTTCTTACCAATATCAACAAATTTTTTAGCCCCTGGCTCAGGAGCTAAATAAGCAGTTCCAATTATAGGAGATTTTATCTCAGTGCCATTTACTTTTTTATCCTCTTTAATATTTTGAACTACCTCAATTTTACTATTTTCTGTAAGCGAATTTTTAGCAACTCTAATCTTAATATCTTTTTCTGAATATTCCAATTCTGAAAGCTTATTTTCGTCTAAACAATCTACTAATTCTTTGACTAGCTTTTTATTTATTTTCATCTTTTATCATCTTATGTATTGCCATTATGGCCAAAATATAACCATTACTTCCTAATCCAAATATACCACCATTAACAACGTCACTAATCAATGATTTTTTTCTAAATTCCTCCCTCTTATAGATATTTGATATGTGTAATTCTATTTTAGGTTTGTTTAATATTTGAAGAGCGTCTCTAATTGCTACAGATGTGTGGGTAAAACCAGCTGCATTTATAATTACTCCATCGTGAATTTTTTTAGCTTTCTGGATCAAAGTGACTATTTCACCTTCGATATTAGTTTGTACAAATTCAAGTTTTATACCCAGTTCAATTGATTTCTTTCTGCATATATCCTCAAGCTCACTATAAGTAATTGAGCCATATTGTGATTGTTCTCTTTCACCTAATAGATTAATATTTGGGCCATTTATAAAAAGAATTTTTAAAGACATTAACAATACATAATGAAAAAAATTAAAAAAATCAAAATTAAATTAAATGGAAAACCTATTTTTTTGCCAAAAGGAACCACAGTTTATAAATTTATTAAAAAAAACAAATTACAACTAAATAAAATTGCCATTGAAATAAACCGAGAGATTATTAGTAAAAAAAAAATCAATAAAATATTTCTTAAAAACGAAGACAAAATTGAAATAGTACACTTTATAGGTGGAGGCTAATGAAAAAAGATTTTTTCAAAATTTCATCCAAAAAATTTAATTCTCGATTGATTGTTGGAACTGGAAAATATAGAAATTTTTTAGAATGCTCAAAAGCTATTACGGCCTCTGATGCTGATATAATGACCGTTGCAGTTAGAAGAGTAAATATATCTGATAAAAAGAAACCTTTACTAATGGATTATATCGATCCTAAAAAAATAACTTATCTCCCAAATACTGCAGGATGTTTCTCTTCAGATGAGGCCTTAAGAACTTTGAGGTTGGCACGTGAAATTGGAGGTTGGAAATTAGTGAAGCTTGAAGTTCTTGGTGATAAAAAAAGCTTACTACCTGACATGGTAGAAACTTTAAAATCAACTGAGGTATTAACTAAAGAGGGTTTTGAAGTTATGGTTTATTGTAATGATGATCCTTTAATGGCAAAGAGATTGGAAAATGTAGGCGCTGTTGCAATCATGCCTTTAGCTGCACCGATTGGTTCAGGTCTGGGAATACAGAATTACACAAATATAAAAATAATTCGTCACCAAACTAAATTGCCGCTTATAATTGATGCAGGAATAGGGGAGGCATCGGATGCTGCTATTGCGATGGAACTAGGTTGTGATGGAGTTTTAATTAATACTGCTATTGCGCAAGCAAAAAAACCAATTGAGATGGCAAAGGCAATGAAATATGCAGTTATAGCTGGTAGAAAATCATATTTATCTGGAAGAATAAAAAAAAATTTATTTGGTTTAGCATCTACTACAAAAAAAGGAATTATTTAATTTTTCTTTTTTTTAAATATTTTTTTTTCTTAAAATTTTTTTTAACAAATTTAATCACATTGTTTGTTTTACTCTTGTTATCCACTAAAATCTTTTTTATTTCTACCCTATGTTCAATTTTGTCTAAAACCTTTTTGCTTTTATTCTCAAAAAAAATCTCATATTCAGGAACTAATAATAATTTATCACCTAAAAGATTTATTTTTATTTTATATTTTTTTTCTAAGTATTGTAAATCTTTCTGAAAACTGTCTAAAATAAAGTTTTTAATTTTTTCTGGAATATTAACATTAACTATTTTTGCTTTTGAATTAATTGATTTTACCTCAATTAATTTTATTATTTTTTGAGCGAATGACTGATTTGTTAGTGAGATGCTCCACTGAACACTACTTTCCCTTAGTCTCTGTCTTGACATTTCTAATAAACCAAAACTGCTAATTCTACCGATCTGGACTCTAGCTCTATCTTTCCTACATCTTTCCTTTAGTTTTCTTTCAACTTGTTTTCTATTTCCAAAACTCATCATATCAATAAAGTCTATAATTATTAATCCAGATAAATCTCTAATTTTAATTTGTCTTGCTATTTCTTCTGCAGCTTCTAAATTTGTATCCAAAGCAGTACTTTCGACGTTTTTCTGTTTTATTGATTTTCCTGAATTTATATCTATAGATACCAAAGCTTCAGTTGGATTTATTACTAAGTAGCCACCTGAATTAAGTTTTACTTGTGTGTTATAAATTTCATTTAATTTTTCCTCAATTCTTTCTTTTATAAATAAAGGTTGTCTCTCCCTGTACTTTTTTATTTTTTTTAGACTTTTTGGCATCAATATTTTCATAAAATTTTTTGCTTTTTGATAACCTTCATTACCTTGGATTATGATATTTTTCGTTTCATCATCATAAATATCTCTCAATGTACGTTTTATAATGTCACTCTCTTGGTGCACTAACGAGGGAGCAATTGAATTCATAGCATTTTCTTTAATTTTGTTCCAACTTTCTATTAAACTAGACAAGTCATAGTCAATATCATTTTTTGTTTTATTTGAACCCGCTGTTCTCACTATTAAACCCATTTCCTTTGGAATTTTAATTTCGTTTAGTATTGTTCTAATTTTTCTTCTTTCCCCGAAGTTAAAAATTTTTCTGGATATCCCACCACCTTTTGGTGTGTTAGGCATTAAAACAATATACTTTCCAGCAATTGATATGAATGTAGTTAGAGCAGCACCCTTCAAGCCTCTTTCGTCCTTAAGAACTTGGACTAATATAACTTGATTAGGTTTGATGACCTCTTGTATTTTATATCTTTTTGAAGGAATTTTATGTTTAATATTTTTTTCGTTAATGTTTTGGCTTTCAGTTTCTATTTTTTCCTTATTATTTTCATTTTTCTCAATAGGTGATAATTCACTTTCTTTAATTGAGATATCATCTTCTTCACTTTTTTTAGCAAGTTCTAATCTTATTTTTTCTTCTTCTTTTTTAATAATATCTAAATCACTTGATGGAATTTGATAATAGTCTGACTGAATATCATTAAAGGATAAAAACCCGTGCCTTTCTCTACCAAAATCTATAAATGCCGCTTGTAGCGAAGGCTCAACTCTACTGACTTTTCCTAAGTAAATATTGTTCTTAATTAGGTTGTTTTTGACAGTCTCGTACTCATAATCTTCAATATTACCATTCTCTTTAAGTACAACCCTTGTTTCATCTGGATGCGATGCATCGATGTATAAATTCTTTTCCATAAAATTTGATTTGTTTTATTCATTACTTTTTTTTAAATTCTGATGCCTTAACTTTAACAAATTCATCAATTAAATTAAACTAAAATGAACCTTTTATTAAAAAAAATTTTAGTCTTATTAAGTTCTGCTGTTTTATTGGTTTTCTTAATGGTTGTATCTTTATTATGGGCTTTTTCTAATAATTTACCAGATTACAAATATTTAAAAAACTATAAAGCTCCAGTTTCAAGCAAAATTTACTCTGGTAGTGGAGAATTAATTCAAGACTTTTCATCTGAAAAGCGAATATTTATTCCATATAATTCTATACCAGAAATTATCATTAATTCTTTTTTATCTGCAGAGGATAAAAATTTTTTTGATCATCCTGGAATAGATGCGAAAGGAGTTCTGAGGGCAATTGTTAAAAATATCTCAAATATTTTAAATTCTAAAAGGCTTGAAGGCGCGTCTACAATTACTCAACAAGTTGCTAAAAATTTCCTTTTAACAAATGAAGTTAGCTTACAAAGAAAATTAAAAGAGGCAATTTTAGCATTTAGAATTGAAAGAAGTTTATCGAAAGAAAGAATATTAGAGTTGTATTTAAACCAAATATATTTAGGCCAAGGATCTCATGGAATCGCAGCTGCAAGTTTAGAGTATTTTGACAAATCTATTGACGAATTAAATTATCAGGAGGCCGCATTATTAGCGGCATTACCAAAAGCTCCAAGTCGATACAATCCCTATAAAAACAGTAAAATTGCTAAATTTCGAAGAGATTTGGTTATAAAAAATCTTTTTGAAAATAAATATATTAGTGAAAAAGAATTTGAAGAATTAAAAAACAAAAAAATCTTACTAAAAAAAAGAGAGAAAATATTTTTAGAAGATTCTAGATATTATGTTGAAGAAGTTAGAAAAGATATAATAAATAAACTAGGATACGATAAAGTTTACAAAGAAGGTTTAAATATTAAAACACCTTTAAATTTAAACTTACAGGAAATAGCCTCCGATGTACTTCGAGATGGAATAGAAGATTATGATAAAAGAAAAGAGTGGCGTGGGCCGATAAAAAACATAAGTCTTTCAAATCAAGATTGGAAAACCTCAATTATTAATAACCTAGAAAAAAAAATTAATTGGGAAATTGCAAAAGTAATAAAAGTTGATTATCCAAATATAGAAATTGAAACAGAAAAAAATAAATTTGGTAAAATTAATTTAAAAAATTACAGATGGTTTAAATCTTCCGAAAACACAAATAAATTAAAAATTGGTGACTTAATATATGTGAAACAAAATGAAAATAAATTATTTGATTTAAAACAGCTGCCAAAAGTAAATGGAGCTATTGTTGTCATGGATCCATTTACAGGAAGAGTTTTGGCTTTAAGCGGTGGCTTTAGTTTTAAAAAAAGTGAATTTAACAGAGCTACACAAGCATTAAGACAACCTGGTTCAGCATTCAAACCATTTATATACGCTCTTGCTTTAGAAAATGGATATTCTCCTTCAACTTTAATTTTAGATGCACCCTTAGTTTTAAAACAAGGAACAGATCTGAAAATGTGGAAACCAGAAAATTATGGTAAAAAATTTTATGGAAAATCAACCTTAAGGGAAGGTCTTGAAAAATCTAGAAACTTAATGACTGTAAGGATTTCACAGGATTTAGGCTTAAATAAAATTGTCAATTTGTCCAAAAAATTAGGTATTTACGAGAATCCAAATGAACTTTTATCAATCTCTTTGGGATCTGCAGAAACAACACTTTTGAAATTGACATCAGCTTATTGTTCTTTTGTAAATGGAGGAAAACTTGTAAATCCAAAACTAATTGATCGAATACAAGATAGTGAGGGTAACACTATATTTAAAACTGAAGATAGATATTGTGAAAATTGCAAAAATATATCATTTTTAAGTAATGAAGTTCCAAAAATTAAAGATAATTTTAAACAAATTTTCTCTCCACAAACTGCTTATCAAATAGCTTCAATTTTAGAAGGTGCTACGAAAAGAGGTACGGCAAAAAAGTTAAAAGATTTAAATTTAGATATTGCAGGTAAAACTGGAACGACCAATAAAAATACTGATACATGGTTTATTGGATTTACTTCTAATTTAGTAGTCGGAGTGTACCTAGGTTATGATGAACCAAAAACTTTAGGAAAATTCGAAACTGGCGCTAAAACTGCTATGCCGATATTTAAATCTTTTATTACCAAAGCTATAAAAAAAGAAAATACAAGACCATTTAAAGTTCCAGAAAATATAACCATGATGGTTGTTGATTCTAAATCAGGTCAAAAAGTCAGTTTTTCATCGACAAAAACTTTAATTGAGTCTTTCAAAACAGAAAAAATTAAAGAAAATTTTGATGTTAATTTAAAAAAAAATAATAGATTTAATAACAATAATATATTAAAATTTTACTAATGGATGATATTTTTTTAAACAACTTAAATTCAATAAATAAAATAAATCGAAGAATACAGGAGTATCTTTGAAAAAAATAATATTAAATCAAAAATAGATCAATTTCAGAGTTTAATTCTTAAAGAAAATTTTTGGAAAGACCAAAATAATGCCTTAAATATTCTAAAAGAGAAAAAAAAATTAGATGATCTTGTTAATTCATATGAAAACTCTGTAAAAGATAGTAAAGAATTAAATGAGCTTTTTACACTTGCTACAGAAGAGAATAATTCTAAACTAATTCAAGAAATTATTAAGAATATTGAATTATTAAATTCACAAGCTCAAAAAAATGAAATTAAGTGTTTCTTGTCAAAAGAAAGCGATAGCACTGATTGTTTTGTAGAGATACATGCAGGTGCAGGCGGTACAGAAAGTCAAGATTGGGCTGATATGCTCAGAAGAATGTATATGAAATGGTCTAATAACCGTGAATTTAAAAATACCATTATTACTGAGCATAAAGGAGATGAAGCTGGAATAAAATCAACCACAATTAAAATAAACGGTGATTATGCTTTTGGTTGGTTAAAAAATGAATCTGGAATACATCGTTTAGTAAGAATTTCTCCATTTGACTCTGGAGCGAGAAGACATACAAGTTTTGCAAGTGTTTGGGTTTATCCAGTAGTTGACGATAGCATTGATATAGATATACAAGAAAAAGATTTGAGGGTAGATACTTATCGATCTAGTGGAGCAGGAGGACAACACGTTAATACAACGGATAGCGCAGTAAGAATTACACATATTCCAACAAGAATAGTTGTGCAATGTCAAAATGATAGATCGCAACATAAAAATAAAGAAACATGCATACAAATGTTAAAAGCAAGATTGTATAATTACGAACTTGAGAAAAGAGAGAAAGAAAGCACAGATAAAAAAAATCAAAAAAAGGATATTGGATGGGGGCACCAAATAAGATCTTACGTTTTACATCCTTATAGGTTGGTAAAAGATAATAGAACAAACTTTGAGACAAGTGATCCAGACAAAGTTTTAAATGGGGAAATAGATAGCTTTTTAGAAAGTTCTTTATTTAATTTGAATGGTTAAAATAATTATAAAAATTACATTATTTTTATTGTTAACTTTTATAATTTTTTCTACATACTTAAGTATCTACGGAATTAGTACTGATAAATTTAACAACCTTATTAGTGAAAAAATTTCTAAAAGAGATAAAAATTTAGAAATAAAACTTAACCAAATAAAAATTTTCCTAAATATCAATGATTTTAATTTTGAATTAAAAACCAATGACCCAAAAGTTTTTTTTAAAAATAAAGAATTAAAAATCAAAAGTATAAGTACTGATTTGCCTTTAAAAAATTTACTTTTACAAAAAATGAATTTGAAGGAGGTAAAAATTTTGACTCATAAAAATAAGATAGGAAATTTAATTGAAGCAATTAGAGCTTATAAAGATAATCCACAATTGTTTGTTTTAAATAAGATTGTAAAAGATGGCTTTATAGAAATAGAGAGTAAAATAAATTTTAACGAAGATGGCAGTATAAAAAGTAATTATTTAGTTGATGGTAATATTGAAAATTTAAAAGTAGAACTTTTAAATAATGATATAGTTGAAAATATTAACTTGAGTTTTTTGATTAGAGAAAAAAATTATTTGATTTATAATTTTTCATCGCTTTATCAGTCAGTTAAATTAGAATCTAATAAGATAAAAATTATCGAAAATCGAGATAACTATAGTTTTGAAGGTGATATTTCCAATCAAAAAAGCAGAATAAATTTAAATAAATTTTCCAATTTTTTAAATAAAAATATGAGAAGCATCGTTAAAGAAGAATTAACTATTTCATCAAATAATAATTTTACTTTTAAATTAAATAAAAAAATTAAATTTTCTGATATAAATATTCAATCAAAAATAGTTTTAGAAGAGTTTCGATATTCACATAGTATATTTAAACGTTTTTTTCCAGGATATAAAAAAGAAATAAAATTTGAAAATAATTCTATAGCGATTGATTATAAAAATGGAGATTATCAAATAAATGGTAAATCTAAATTAAATATAAATGGCGATATTGATGATATAAACTATTCCTTAAAAAAAATAAAAAAAAATTTTTTTTATGATTTTAATTTTGAACTAATTAATTCTGCGGTAAATTTTAAAATTTTGAATTATACAAAAAATAAAGGTGATAAAAGTTCATTAGAATTAAAAGGAAAATATTCAGCTTCAAAGAATACAAATTTAGATAAAATAAAATTTATTCACGGTAAAAATTTCATAGATCTTCAAAACGTTAAAATTAATCCAAATAAAAAAATCAAAAGTATAGACAATTTAAAAGTTAGTGTTTTAAATAACAATGAAAAGCTAAGTAAATTAGATATTAAAAAGGATAAAAAGAACTACATAATAAATAGCCAAGTCTTTGATGGAACTAAACTAGTGGATGAAATTTTACTTTCAGAGGAAAAAGGTAATTTTTTTGATTTATTTAATAATTTAAATAGCAACATATTAATTAAAATTGACACAGCTTATTTAAGCCAAGAGGATTATCTTACATCCCTAAACACAGACATAATTATAAAAAATAACCAAATTTTTGAATTAAATTTATTATCTAAATTTCCTAATAATGATGAGTTTAAGGTTTCTATTAAAACTAACCCAAACAAAGAGAAGATAACAACGGTTTTTACAAATTATGCCAAACCCATAGTAAAAAAATATAAATTCATAAAAGGTTTTGATGGAGGAACACTAGACTTCTATTCAGTTTCAAAAGATAAAAAAATTAACTCAAATTTAAAATTATATGATTTTAAATTAAAAGAAGTGCCTGCGCTTACTAAATTATTAACTTTAGCCTCGTTGCAAGGTATTGCAGATTTATTAACAGGTGAAGGAATAAGATTTAATGAATTTGAAATGAAGTTTAACAAAGATAAAGGATTAATGACAATTGAGGAAATTTATTCACTTGGTCCATCAATTTCAGTTTTAATGGACGGTTATGTACAAAAAGATGGACTAGTAAGTTTAAGAGGAACTTTGGTTCCGGCCACTACTATAAATAAAGTAATAGGTTCAATACCTCTGTTGGGGGATATATTAGTTGGAAAAAAGGTAGGAGAAGGAGTTTTTGGTGTTAGTTATAAAATCAAAGGATACCCCAAAGATTTAAAGACTACTGTCAATCCAATTAAAACTTTAACACCAAGATTTATTACAAGAACGTTGGAAAAAATAAAAAAAGCTAATTGATAATCTTGAATAATACGTGATTTTTTTTACCATGAGATAATTTTAATATATTATCTTTAAAATCATCAATAGTAATATTAGAACTTTCTTTATCAACTGTACTATTATTAACTTTTATTCCTAGATTTTTTATTGCTCTTCTTGCTTCACTTTTTGATTTCAGTAAATTTGACTTAACTATTACATCAATAATATTGATTCCAATATCAAGTTCATTTTTTTTTAGCTTTATTATTGGTAGATCATCACCAAAAGATCCTGCGCTAAATGTTTTTTTTGCTGTTTCAGCAGCTTTCATTGCTGCAGTCTTACCATGTAACATTTTAGTAGTTTCATTAGCTAATAAAATTTTTAACTCATTTATATTTTTATTTTTTATTATTTCAATTTCAGAGACATCTTTATCAGTAAACATCTTTAAAAATTTTATAACATCGCGATCATCCGTATTTCTCCAGAACTGCCAATAATCATATGGAGACAATAAATTTTTATCTAACCAAACTGCACCCTTTTCAGTTTTTCCCATTTTTGCCCCTGATGCTAAAGTGATTAATGGTGTTGTTAATCCAAAAACTTGTTTACCCAAACTTCTTTTTATCAATTCAACACCATTTACAATATTTCCCCATTGATCTGAACCACCAATTTGAAGAAAACAATTACTTTTTTTGTTTAACTCTAAAAAATCGTAAGCTTGTAAAATCATATAATTAAATTCCATATAACTTAAAGATTGTTCTCTATCCAATCTTAACTTAACACTATCAAAACTTAACATTTTATTTATTGTAAAATGTTTACCAATATCCCTTAAAAATTTTATATAATTTAATTTTCCAAGCCATTTTAAATTATTTACAAAAATTGGTTTTGTTTTAATATTTTTTTTATTTAAAAAAATATTAAAAACTTTTTTTATATTTTTAATATTTTTATTAATTTCTTTGGTTGATAAAATTTTCCTAGTTTCTTCTTTACCAGATGGATCTCCAATCATAGTGGTGCCACCACCTAGTAACACGATTGGTCTATGACCATATCTTTGAAGCATTCTTAAACACATTATTTGCAACAAACTGCCAACGTGCAAACTTTGAGCTGTGCAATCAAAACCAATATATGCATTGATTTTTTTATTATTCATTAAATTATCTAGCTCATCAGAATTAGTGCATTGATTAAAATACTCTCTTTCTTTAAACTCAGATATAAATGATTTTTTCATTTTTTAAATTATTGCTAATAATTCAATATACTTATTTTAATTTGATTGAAAAATAAATTGTGATTAAATCTTTGAATTGTTTAGGCTTAATGAGTGGTACTTCTGGTGATGGTGTCGATGCTTCATTGATCAATTCTGATGGTGAAGGTCATTACAAAGTTTTAATTAATAAATACTTTGAATATTCAGATGAAATCTCACGAAATATATACAGATTAAAAAAAAATATTAACAAAATTGATGATGTAAAAAAATTTGGTTTAGAAATCAATGATTTAGAGAGAAAAATTACTCTATTTCATTCAAATGTCGTTTCAAACTTTACAAAAAATAAAGATTTTGAAATAGATTTAATAGGTTTTCATGGGCAAACAATATTACATAGTCCAAAAAACAAATACTCAAAACAACTAGGTAATGGAAATTTATTATCTCAACTATCAAAAAAAAAAGTTATTTACAATTTTAGACAAAATGATTTATTAAAGGGTGGGGAAGGAGCTCCTTTATCACCAATCTTTCATCAAATAATTGTTAAAGAAAAAAAAATTGATCTACCAGTTTGTTTTTTAAATATTGGCGGAATATCTAATTTTACCTTAATTAAAGATTTCAAAAAAGAAAATTTAATAAGTAAAGACATTGGTCCTGGAAACTGTTTAATTGACGAATGGATGAGAAGAAACAAAAAAGGTAATTACGATAAAAACGGAGAAACAGCAAGCAGTGGCAAAACAAATGAATTAACACTTAATCAAGCCTTAGAAGATTTTGAAAATATTACAGATAAAGACATCAATTCGTTCGATGTTAACGACTTCGAAATAAATTTTTTAAGAGGTCTGGATTTAGAAGATGGTGCTTCAACAATTACCGATTTTACAGCCAATATTATCGTATCAAAATTATTAAATGAAATCGCAAAATCTAAACAACAAATTTCTAAAGTGATTTTATGTGGAGGTGGTAGAAAAAATCAAACATTAATTAAGAGAATTAAAAATAATAGTGGTGATAAAATTAAATTTGAACTTATAGAGGATTATGGAGTTGACGGTGATTTTGTCGAGTCTCAAGCTTTTGCGTTTTTAGCTATTCGCTCTTTTTTAAAACTCCCTATATCATTTCCAAATACAACAGGATGCAAATTACCTTCGACAGGTGGTATATTAGTAAAAAAATTTTAAAATAATGCTGATTCCTTTTGAATATATTTATCTAAAACTTTTCTTAAACTATTTTCAGATTTTGCAAAAAAATGATTAGCATCAGCTACGGATTGGAAATCAACCTTTATGCCTTTCTGTGAAGACAAGCGTTTATTAAGTTCATTTATATTATTAATTGGAACAAGTTCGTCTTTTTTTCCATAAACCATCAATCCCGATGTTGGACAGGGCGAGAGAAAAGAAAAATCATATACATTTGGTTGAGGAGATATTGAAATAAACCTGTTTATTTCTGGTCTTCTCATAAGTAATTGCATTGATATTAATGAACCGAAAGAAAAACCAGCAACCCAGCATTGAGAATTATCAAAATTTTCTCTTTCTATCCAATCAAGTGCAGCGGCTGCATCAGCAAGTTCACCTTGACCATTGTCAAACTCTCCATCACTTTTTCCAACTCCTCTAAAATTTACTCTACATACTGAAAATCCATTATCCATAAACGCGTGAAATGTTTCGACTACTACTTTGTTATTCATTGTACCACCATATTGAGGATGAGGTTGAAGCACTAAAGCAATTGGAGAAGTAATTTTTTGATTTTTATAATATTTTGCTTCTAATCTACCAGCAGGTCCAGGAATAAATATTTCTACAATTTTATTTTCCATTTTCGTTAATGATAATTATTCTCAAAAAAATTTTTGTTAATGATTATTATTCTCACAAAAAAACTTTGTTTATCATAATGGAGTGACAAAATGCGAGTCTTTTTAATTTCAAAAACTTGACTATTTTAGTCGGGTATATATATAAGTCCCATAAATTAAGGATAATGAAGTTAAACACTAAATCAAGGTATGCTGTAATGGCACTAGCAGACATGGCTGTTTTTTCAAGTGATAATGCAGTCAGTTTAAGAGATATTTCATTAAGACAAGGGATATCCTTACTTTACTTAGAGCAAATTTTTCTAAAATTAAAAAAAAATAATATTGTAAAAAGTGTTAGAGGAATAAATGGTGGTTACATACTTGTCAAAAGCCCAAAAGAATTAAAAATTTTGGATATATTATTAGCATTAGATCAAAAAGTTAAAACAGTTGGATGTAAAAAAGATTCAAAAAAATCATGTAATGGTAAAAGCACTAAGTGTATTACTCACAATTTTTGGGATGAGCTGGATATTCATATTAATAGTTTTTTTGAAAATAAAAAACTAATTGACTTATTAAAAAATAGAGAGGCAAGACTATAAATGAGAGATAAACAAATAGAAGATTTGAAAGATTATAAATATGGTTTTTCAACAGAAATTGAAAACTTTAAAGCTCCAAAAGGATTAAATGAAGATGTAATTAAATTTATATCAAATATTAAAAAAGAACCTAAATGGCTATTAGATTGGAGACTCAAAGCATTTGATAGATTAAAAGTTTTAAAAGAACCAGATTGGCAAAAACCAAAATATCCAAAAATAGACTATCAAGATCTATATTATTATTCAGCTCCAAAAAGCTTTAAAGATAAACCGAAAAGTCTTGATGAATTAGATCCAAAGTTGATTGAAACTTATCAAAAGTTAGGTATTCCACTAAATGAACAAAAAAGATTAAATGGGATAGCTGTTGACGCAGTTTTTGACTCAGTTTCTGTAGCCACAACTTTTAAAGAAACTTTAACAAAGCAAGGAATAATATTTTGTTCAATTTCTGAAGCTGTGCAAAAACATCCAGAATTAGTAAAAAAATATTTAGGTACAGTGATACCATTAACAGATCATTTTTTTGCAACACTTAATTCAGCGGTTTTTACGGACGGATCGTTTGTTTATATTCCACCAGGTGTAAGATGTCCTATGGAATTATCAACATATTTTAGAATTAATGCATCAGACACAGGTCAATTTGAGAGAACTTTAATTATTGCTGACAAAGGAAGTTATGTAAGTTATTTGGAAGGATGTACTGCTCCTATGAGAGATGAGAATCAATTACACGCTGCTAATGTAGAACTAATAGCATTAGATGATGCAGAAATAAAATATTCTACTGTACAAAATTGGTATCCAGGAGACAAAGATGGCAAAGGCGGGATATATAATTTTGTTACAAAAAGAGGCCTGTGCAAAGGTAAAAATTCTAAAATTTCATGGACGCAAGTTGAAACTGGATCTGCAATCACTTGGAAATATCCTAGCTGTA
>MDTB01214248.1_pt1 | contig 32094 bp, 36 predicted proteins | sample 811161 | NCBI WGS metagenome assembly MDTB01 (sample SAMN05326650, study PRJNA326480) | marine metagenome | isolation source: seawater | place: Mediterranean Sea | collected 2009 | reverse complement strand
GAGGAGCTCTCCCTGAGGTAGTTGGGGAAGACGGAGTAACAGCTCTTCAGGTAGCACCGGGCAACAGCGAGGATTTGGCTGCAAAGATTCGTTGGGCGCTCAAAGAGCCAAAGCTGCGGTCAACAATTGGGTCCGCTGGCCGACAACGGGTTGTCAAAAATTATTCTTGGAGAATTACTGCCGAGAAAACGGTTGAGCATTACCGGGCACTACTGAGTGAGGTTCAGGTCGATGCTAACCGTTGATTATGAAAGATTGGACGCCAGACCAGGCGATCTTATTCTCGATATGGGATGCGGCGCCGGACGGCATGCCTTCGAAACAGTTCGACGAGGATGCCGAATCGTCGCTCTCGACCAGGACCTACAGGAATTAGTCAGCGTAAGGAATACATTCGCAGCAATGATCGAAGCCGGGGAACTCGAAAGCGACGTCCAAGGTCAACCTATTTCAGCCGACGCCTTACATCTTCCCTTTCCTAATGGAACCTTCGATAAAATTATTTGCTCTGAAGTGCTCGAACACATAGATGACGACAAAACAGCTCTCACGGAGTTAGTACGGGTTTTGCGACCAGGGGGATCAATTGCGATAACCGTACCGGCGTGGATGCCTGAAAAAATCTGTTGGCGATTAAGCGATGAGTATTACGCGCCTAAAGCAGTCGGCGGCCACGTTCGGATCTACCGGAAATCCAAACTGCGGTCGAAGCTAATTCAGTCTGGGTTACAACCAACCGGGTCAGACAAGGCACACTCGCTCCATTCGCCCTATTGGTGGCTCAAATGCGCAATAGGGCCAAAACGAGACCAACACCGCCTAGTTAAGGCCTACCACCGCCTTCTCGTTTGGGACATCGTTAAGGCACCCAAGCTAACCCGAATACTTGACCGGCTACTCAACCCGATTTTGGGCAAGTCACTCGTAATTTACGCCCTTAAACCGAACGTGGAGGCCAAAATTGAAATCTGAATCGTTCGGAGTGCTAACACCAACTCAAATTAAGGCGACTGCCTCAGCTATTCAAAGTCAGCAAACTGACTCCGGCATGATCCTGTGGTTTCCTGACGGGCATGCAGATACTTGGAACCATACCGAGGCAGCAATGGCATTATCCAGTTCCGGGTTGGTCACTGCGGCAGAAAAAGCGTACGAATGGCTCGCTAAAACACAGCGCGAAGACGGAAGCTGGCATCACTATTACATCGCCAATGGAATTGAAGACGCAAAGGTGGATACAAATTGTTGCGCGTATGTAGCAACAGGCGTCTTACATCATTTCCTTAATACAGGCGACTCCGCTTTCCTAGAAGAAATGTGGCCGGTTGTAAGGAAGGCGTTGAATTTTGTCGTCGGCCATCAAGCAGCCACGGGCCATATTCCATGGGCTATTCACACCAGCGGAACTCCGTGGTCCTACTCGCTAGTGACCGGAAGTTCTTCGATTTTTCATTCATTGCGCTGCGGGATCGCTATTGCTACTCATCTCGGCCAAGAACAACGCGAATGGGAATTTGCAGCAGTTCGGTTACAGGCGTTGCTGATAAACCATGAAAGCCAGTTTGAGCCAAAACGTCGATGGGCCATGGATTGGTACTACCCGGTGCTCACTGGCGTTCTGACAAACGAGCCAGCGATTAACCGTCTCTCTGAGCGATTCAACGAGTTTGCGCTCCAAGAGAAGGGCATTCGATGCGTCGCAGATCAACCTTGGGTAACAACCGCTGAGACATGCGAGTGTGCAATGGCTTTTCTCGCGTTAGGCGACCACGAGACTGCGCTAGACCTATTCCAAAGCATTCAACGTCTACGCGCCGAAGACGGATCATATTTTACTGGCATAGTCTTTCCCGAAGAAGTTACGTTTCCGGATACCGAAAAATCAACCTACTCAAGCGCTGCCGTAATTCTTGCCGCCGACGCGCTCGATCGATCCGAGCCAGCGTCGCGTCTACTCATAGGCGAAGGCTTACCAGAAGTCGGCTAACGGGAAGCATTATGTCAAAGCCGACGCAAAACCTGAAGACTTCCTAGGCTCGAGTGCTGCTCGAAAAGTCCTTCATCAAGAGCCCTACAATAAATTTCATAGGGAGGGCGTCCACCGTCAGCAGGGTTTGGGAAAACATCGTGGATCGCCATAAACCCACCTCGGGTAACCTTCGAGGCCCAACTCTCGTAGTCACTATGAGCAGGGACAGGGCCATGACCCCCATCAATGAAAAGCATCGAAATGTCCCCTGCCCAATGACGAGCCACCACAAGTGAATCCCCAATTATTGGAACGACAACATCGTTAAGACTTGTCTTCTCAAGATTACGGCGCAACTCTGGAAGCGAATCCATTAGACCAGAATCTCGATCGACCAACTCCGAATCATGATGCGCCCACCCCCGCTGCATCTCTTCCGAGCCCCGGTGATGATCAATTGTGAACACAGTCGAACCCGTCTCTCTCGCGGCTGCACCCAAATAAATGGTCGACTTACCGCAGTAACTACCCACCTCAAGAATCGCGCTGCGGGGGGCCACCTGAAGAGCTATCTCATACAAGCTCATCCCCTCTTTATGAGGCATAAAGCCTCGAGCAAGTTGAGCCGCCTCCAGTAGGTACTTTTTCATTCCACCATCACTCTTGTCTGAATATCACTCGCTCTAAAAGGAAAAACTTCCCTATCCAAAGACTGGCAAATACTAGAAGGTTCGTGAGCATCACAACAACGGTCGAAGATGTCTGGGTGCTAACGAATGCCACGCACCCAGACGAAAGCGCCAGGCCTAGAAAGTTATAGATCCAGAACGGCAGTATTTCACTCTGAATAGAGTGCTCCGTTTGGCGACCCCAAACCCACTTCTTATTGAGAAGGTAAGCAGGGATAGCCCCCACAGATACTGATAGCAGATTCACGCTCAAGGGTGACCATTCAACGACTTCAAGCCCCAGCCATAACACCGACTGCGTTACCGCGACAGCGATAATAGAGACTCCCGAATATCGGAGAAACTTGGCTCGGAGCTCCAACAATTTAAACTCCATGCTTCAACCAAGAAAATACATACGAAACATACCTAGTCCCCGCTAGGGCGATAACAGACTCCCAGCAAACCAACGGCAGAAGCTATTGCCCCAAAAACGGTGAACATAAACCATCCAATGCCACTCAACTCTGTTCCAAGGGCATTGTCGACAGACCATGATCCGGGACCGGTGAGAGACAAGCAAGATGCAGCAACAGCCAAGACAAATACGTATTCCCAACCATCTTTAATAATAAAGAAGCCATTTTTTCTATGCCCTACCCAACCCGCGACAGCCATCACTCCAGCAAATCCCATTGCACTGAAGGGAACCAATAACCCAATCGCTAAGGCGAGCCCAAAACCAATCTCACTAAACGCAGCGAGATGAGCGTGAACTAAACCAGGTTTAAGCCCCTCTCCCTCAAACCAGCGACCTACGCCTGCTATCCCGCCGCGGTATTTGGCGACGCCATGCAGAGCGAGAGTTACCCCGAGGATAAGCCGCAGCAACAATAAAGCTAAGTCGAGCGCATTTTGATCCATTTGTTCTCCTCCTTCAACCACGGTAGCCCGGAAGAACCCCCGGGCCTCAGTCAGGCGTATTCACCAAATGGCTGGCTGCCATTGAAAAGTAATCAAGCATTTGCTGTTCGAGCGCAGGCTCGATTTCCATTGAAACAAGCGACGCCGCCATATGTTCATACCACCGGTTACGTTCTTCTGAGCCAAGTCGAAAGTGCATATGTCTCATTCTCAGTCTTGGGTGGCCTCTCTGGGATGAATAGTCCCCGGGGCCTCCCCAATACTGAGCAAGAAACAGCGCCAGCCAATGACTGGATGGTTGAAGATCCTCTGGGTACATAGGACGCAAAATTTCATCATTTGCGACACGTGAATAGAAACCATCACAGAGTTGAGAAAACCAATCGATACCGCCCAATTGATCGTAGACACTTACATTTTCGGAGCTATTCAACGTCGCGCGCCTCATACCTGTAAACGTTTGTGTCCCTGCGTAAAAAGCCCAGGCGTTGGTAGAGCCGATTGGCAGCTTCCCGAGAGGGTCGCGAAGTTAAATCGATCGTTTTCGCTCCTCGCGCCACCGCTATTTCCATTGCCCTCCGATTGAGAGCTTCACCCACACCTCTGCTTCGTGCGCCCCCATCAACCACTACATCTTCAATCCAAGCTCTTACCCCAGTAGGAAGTGGAAAAATCACAAGAGTCATTGAGCCGACAATCATCCCCTGGTCAGTGGCAATGAGTAGCGTCGCGGCATCGTGGCTTACCATCCGCTCAAGTTCTTCAAAAGTCGGTGCCGAGCTTGAAGTTGACAACTGGGGTATCAATTTCTCAAATGCTTCCACCAACTCTTGATTCACCTGAGTGCATTCACTGATCTCGATCGTCATTGGGTCCTTCCCTATCCGATGTTCTATCGTACGGATCTCCACTCACGCAGGTAGCATTTTCCGCGTGGAACACGTCGAGTGGAGCGAACACCCAGATTTGGACAACGCAATACTTCTGGCCGCCTTTACTGGTTGGAATGACGCGGGTGACGCAGCAACCGAAGCGGTGGGCTACTTGAGTAGGCGTTACGAATGCAGAAGAGTCGCCAAAATAGACCCAGAATATTTCTATGATTTTGCATCGGTGCGGCCGAACGTTCGACTTGAGGGAGACGAGAGAAGAATAGATTGGCCAGTAAATGAAGTCAGAGTCGGAGAACTCGACGACGGCCGACCGCTTATCACTGTTTTAGGGATCGAGCCGAGACTGCGTTGGCGAACTTTCTCAGAGGCACTACTCAACATTGCTGGGCAGTTATCGGCAAAAACGGTAGTCACGTTAGGAGCCCTCCTTACCGACACTCACCACCAAGCGCCAGTTGATGTAATAGGAGCTTCGAACAATGAAGTCATCAATCTTGAACTTGGTTTACCGCCCACTCAATACGAAGGTCCGACAGGAATCATCGGTGTTTTGAATGACACATTTCATCGAGCGAACTTTGACAGCCTCTCTTTTTGGGCTGCTGTGCCCTCTTACATCGGGCACAACCCTTCGCCTAAAGCAGCGCTTGCGTTAGTCCAGCGTGTAGTTGATTTTTTAGACATTCCGCTCGGTGCAACCGACCTACAAATCGCGGCCGCTAGCTACGATCGCCAAATTAATGAGCTAGTGGATAGCGACCCAAACCTGGCGGAATATGCTCAACAACTTCTTGACGATACAGATGAAGAGTTCAGCGATCTCGAAGATAATCCGCAAGCAATGATCGACGAGCTAGAACAGTTTCTTCGTCAGCAAGACGAATAGCTGTCCCGCACCTATTGTTGGTCTTCCTCATCCCAGGGGTTTGAGCGCAGCGGATCAAATCGAACTTCGTTTGGTGAGCCCTCAATAGCCGCAAATGCATCATCGACCCAGCTTTCTAAGCCCGCAAGTGGCTCCGGAAGGGCATCGCGCGCAAACCAGCCGCAGTCCATAGTTTCTAGTGGGTGGGACCGAAGCTCTCCGCCTATGGCTGTGCAGTGGAAAACCATTGAGTAAAGCGGAATGCGAGTAAAACCTTGCCGCATTCCGTCGACAATCGATATCAACGAGACTGGCTGACAGTGAATTCCTGTTTCTTCGTATACTTCTTTTACGGCTACCTCAACTGGTGAATAACCAATATCCGCCCAGCCTGTCGGGTATAACCACACACCACTGTCTGCGCGTTGGACGAGCAAAATTTCATTTTTATCATTACCGACGACCGCACCAACTGCTGCCTTCGGAGTCACGTAGCCAGCGACCCCGTTACCTACCATGCGCATCCACTCCGCGCCCACATCCTCTGGAGAAAGCTCCGCGCTAGTTGCGGCAAAAATCTCCGCAGCAACTTTTAATATCTCTTCGTAACGCTCTTGCTCATAGAGGCTCTCAGTAAAACCTAGTCCGGTACGAGCAATCCCAGACAATTGTTCAGCCCATTTCAAAAGCTCGCGACCGGTAATTGAGTCCGACATCTGCGAGACATTAGCCCGACTGAGCATGATTCTGTTATTCGATTCTTTTCAACGAGTGTCGTAACGCCGCTTCTATTTCTCGTTGATGGCCAATTTCCAAGATCGGAACTCGGGAGGTAGTCACATAAAAGGTGTCAACAACCTCATTCGAGAGTGTCTGAATTTTTGCTGAACGAATATCCAATCCCATCTCGGCGAGCGTCCTAGTTAGATGGTAAAGAACACCAATATGATCCTCAGTGCGAACTTCAACAATGGTTGCATCTGTCGCTGACTCAACGTCGAAGGTCACCGATGTAGATACCTCTTTCGCTGCAAGAGCAGTTCTCCGCCGGTAGACGTGAGCGCGTTCTTCTATTCGCGCGTCTATAGCCAACAGCCCTTCGAGGCATCGATGCACATCCTCTGTGACCCGAACCCAGTCCACTGGCGCATCCGGCTCGGCCACTCTGAATTGCGAGACCGCCATGCCTGCGTTACTCGAATACGCATCGGCTTGCAGGACATCAAGTCCACGCAACGCCAGAGCACCCGCTGCTCGGCTAAAAGTGCCCGCTCTATCAGGCGCCACAATTGTCACGGTGTCACCTGCACCTTGAACAACGGTTTCGCCTCCGGCCATAAGTTGCTCGATTTCGTCGGTAACAAAAGAACGTCGTCTTCGACGAGTCCCACCCTCGCCCGAAATAAATGTTGCCGTCGCTTCGGCCAGCGTTTCAACTAAATGAGCTTTCCAATCCCCCCACGCAGTAGGCCCGGTCGCGATTGAGTCGGCTTCAGTCAATGCGGCCAATAACTCTAGGAACTCGACTGTTTCGACCTTTTCGGCGACACCGCGAATAGTTTGCATGTCCTCGAGATCTCGTCGAGTTGCAACATCTGGTAGCAAAAGATGGTGTTCAACCAAACGGATGAGCACCTTTGCGTCCACTTCTGAGAAACCACATCGAGTCGCAATCTGCCCAACTAAGGTCATGCCTACTTCGGTGTGATCTCCGGGATATCCCTTGCCAATGTCATGCAACAGTGAGGCCACTACCAGCAGGTCAGGCCGACTCACGCGGTGCGCTAGGCGAGAAGCTTCGGCGACTGTCTCAAGAAGATGGCGATCAACCGTAAAGCGGTGATACACGTTCCGTTGCGGTCGAGAGCGATTCGGTGCCCACTCCGGTAACAGATGAGTCCAAACTTCGAAGTAGTCCAACGACTCAATCACAGGAATTGAACGAGACCCGCCGCCAAGCAGATCAACAAACAAATCACGGGCCCCCTGAGGCCACGGATCTGGCAAAGCAGTTTGCCTTTCCGCCAGTAGCATCAAAGAGCGTCGGGCGATCGGAAGTCCCGAGTGCATCGATTGGACGGCGGCGTGCAGCACCAGTAAGGGGTCGGTTGACGGGTCACCAACCACAACTATTTCGTTGTCGATTACATCCAAGCCCGCTACGGCGACATCAAGCGAGAGTCGATCATTCGAGTCACTTTCGATGTGGCGCCAAATTTCATCACTTAGGTAAGCGATCGTTCGGGCAGATGTCGCAATTCGACTCATCAGCAAGTCCGCATCGTGATCACCGAGAGAGTCAGCAACAGAATCTTGCTCTTCAAGCAATAGGACGTCGCCGCGTTTACCGCTCAGCCTGTGGAGCTCCACACGCGCTTCAAGCAGCACCCGGTACGCGTCCGCTAAGCGTTCGCTGTCATGAACCGGCACTTCTATGCCAGCTCGAACCGCCCAGTCAATGGCATGCACATCGCGCATACCGCCCCGTCCATCCTTCAAATCGGGCTCAAGCAAAAATGCGACTTCGCCAGAAAGAAGGTGGCGCCGGGACACATTTCGAGCTAATTCTTCAAGATGAGCCACGCCATGGTCTACCCATTGTTTTTCGTTACTCACCAGAAGTCGGTCAACAAGATCATTATCCCCAGCAACACAACGAGCACTGAGCAAGCTCGTCGCTGTCTCAAGGTCTGTCGCGGCTAACCGCAACGTTTGATCAATAGACCTAACAGAATGCCCTAACTTGAAACCCTCATCCCATAGCGGGTACCAGATTCGATCTGCTAGTAAGTCAGCGTCTTCTCTTTCGTCATGAATAAGCATGAGGTCGATATCACTTGCCGGGGCCAGCTCCTGACGTCCGTAACCTCCTAAAGCAACGAGCGCGATTCCTTCACCACTGCTGATTTCCCGCTCGTAGAGATCGCTGAGAAATTGGTCCGTAATTTCCGCCAATGCTCCCGGAATCGTCCAAGACTCAACGTCACGATTTTCGATTACTTTGCGCCGGCGCTCCACTAATCCTGGGTTAGTCATCACAAGTTCTCAAAATGTCAGGCAGGCGTTTAAAGAAAAGCGACCGAGGAAGAGCTTCGTCGCAGCCAGCAGCAATTGCTGCTTCCAGTAATTCAGTTTCAACGTGCGGCGCGAATCCGATTACGCGTGGTCCACTCGGAATATTGTCCAAAACTTGTGACTGCGATAGGTCCAAAAAGAGCAAGTCCACTTCTAGTGAGTGAAGATCATCGAGAGAGTGAACTATTGCAACGCGCTCATCAAATCGACTTCTGTCAAGCAGGTTTGCAACGAACGCAGCGACTCTCTTTTTCATTTCCTAACCTCCGCTGCGGTGTTGCAGGTGCATAAATGCTTTAGCCGCTCCCCAAGCTATGCCTAGATCGTGAGCTTTAGGTCCAAAATCTAGAAATGCCGTTGGCGTTAGATCGTAGACATCATTGGGAAAATTACTTTCAGCAAATTCGTCGCGCACTACTGGTCCAACTCCCCGACTCTTCAGCACTTGTGTAGGGAACTCGGCGGCTCGACGCAGAATTGCTAGCGGGGTAGTTTGCTGGTTTCCAAAGTCGGACTCAAAAAGGTTTCGTATTAACGGCAGAAGTTGTTCGCTGCACTGTTCACCAGCTTTGCGGGCCTCTGCCGCAATTGAATCGCTCCATTCACCTGACCAGGCTTCGTAGATCTTTCTCGTCTGACTCTCAACCCATAAAGGGAGCGCTTTTTCTAATTCGCCCGCAAGCTCTAGCCCTATTTCTTGCATCTCGTTCATTGGACAGAATGATTTAAGTTACCGGAGCGAAATCCCTCGAGATCAAGCGTGATGTAGCGATAGCCAACTGAGTGAAGCGTCTCAATAATCTGTTCTCTATGTTGAATTGCTTCTTGCAACTCCCCTAGATCAAGCTCGATGCGAGCAGTATCTCCGTAGTCTCGAACCCTCAGCTGCCGAAACCCAAGCAATCGCAGTGCAGTTTCAGCGCGATCTAAACGACGCAGCAGAGGAACCGATACCTCAGTTCCATATGGAATACGGGATGCCAAACAGGCTGCCGCCGGTTTATCCCAGATTCGTAGTCCCAAATCTTTGCTCCAACGACGAATGTCCGCCTTACTAAAACCTGCTTCCACCAAAGGAAATTTAGCGTCCCGCTCTCCAGCGGCTCGTTGGCCTGGACGATGATCTCCCAAGTCGTCTGTGTTCACCCCCAAAACAATTACCGACTCATTCTTTTCCGCAACGGGAACAGCCACATCCATCAGCGCTGATTTGCAGTGGTAGCAACGGTCTGCATCATTAACGCGATAAGCCGCATCTTCCATTTCTCTAGTTTCTATAGGCAGCCAGTTGAGACCCCACTCCGACGCAAGTGACTCGCAATCACGTAACTCGTCGCCAGCGAGACTCGGTGAAACTGCCGTAACACACTGCACAGAATCGGGACCTAACGTGTCATTAGCCACCCAGGCAAGGAAACCTGAGTCGACACCACCGCTAAAAGCCACAACGACTCGTTGCAACTCCCGAAGATTTTCTCTTAGCGCAGTAAGCTCTGCCATTAGAGCCGGTCGTTGGGAATCGCATAAAAACGATCAGCGCCCCGAGTAATAGCCTGCGAGAGACCAGTGACCGTAGGCAAAATCTGTTCAGCGTAAAATAGTGCTGTAACAATTTTGTCTTTCATGAAATCCGAGCCTTGGTTCGGTTCACTGAGAATTCGTTTGGCAATTTGCGCCGACTTGCCAAGGTAGAAGCCGCCAATCACAACACCGGCTAGACGCATGAAAAGCGCTGCTCCTGCATCTGCGTCGTTCGGTTCAGTCGCTAGACGGCCTCCAAGCCACATAGCAGACTTACGCAATTGAGCAGCACCCTCATCCAGCCCGCGACCAATCGGGCTTAACGTTTCATCCGAGGCTAGCTCCGACGCCAAGTCTTCAATTTGTTTAAGGAACCTGTCAACGACTTGTCCGCCTTCAAGCGGGAGCTTTCTGAAAACTAGATCAGCCGCTTGAATTCCGTTTGTTCCCTCATAAATCGGCGCGATCCTTACGTCTCTCCAATGTTGGGCAGCCCCAGTTTCCTCGACATAACCCATTCCACCGTGCGTCTGCACACCTAACGAGGTCATCTCGACACCTAGGTCCGTTCCCCAGCCCTTCGATATTGGCGTGAGAAGCGCCGTAACGGCATCCCAGGCATTGCGCTCGGCGTCATCTTCACTACTATTCGCAAAATCGATAGATGCGGCGTTCGCATACATAACGCACCGCATCGCTTCGGCGTTGGCTCGCATCGTCATTAGCATCCGTCGAACATCAGCATGATCAGCAATTGGGGAAGACTCACCTGCCGCAAGTTCTGCACCAATCGCTTTACCCTGCTTCCGGTCTACCGCGTACTGACGAGCCTGTTGATACGAACGATCCGTGAGAGACAGACCTTGCAACCCAACCGACAAGCGGGCGTTATTCATCATTGTAAACATGGCCCGCATTCCGGAATTCTCTTCACCCACCATCCAACCAATAGCGCCAGCCTCGTCTCCGTAGGACATAACGCAAGTAGGACTCGCGTGAATTCCAATTTTATGCTCGCTAGAAATCACTCGTAAATCGTTACGGTCCCCCAGCGTGCCATCATCGTTGACCAAAAATTTTGGAACGATGAAAAGACTGATTCCTTTAGTTCCAGGAGGGGCGTCTGGGGTTCTCGCCAACACCAAGTGAATAATATTTTCGGCTAGTTCATGCTCACCGTAGGTTATATAGATTTTGGTGCCAGAAATTCGCCATGTTCCGTCCTCGCCTGGGGTTGCTTTCGTGGTAAGAGCACCAACGTCAGAGCCAGCCTGAGGTTCCGTCAAGTTCATGGTCCCGGACCACTCACCACTAATCATCTTGGGGAGATAAATCTCCTGAAGAGTTTCATCTGCATGGTGGCTTATGGCATCTATGGCACCTTGTGTAAGCAACGGACAGAGACTGAAGGACATATTTGCCGCAGTCATCATTTCTTGAACCGCGAGGCCAACACACCAAGGCATTCCGCCCCCACCGTGTCCTTCGTCCATAGATATGCCATTCCAGCCGGCCTCGACAAAGCGATCGTAAGCGTCAGCAAAACCCTCGGGGTGGAACACTTGGTCATTTCTGACCGTTACACCCTCTTCATCGCCTTTACGATTGAGCGGAGCTAGCTGCTCTTCCATAAATCGAGCGGCTTCACCTAAGACGCCCCCGACTGTTTCAAGATCAGCATGCTCGTACCCTTGGCGCTTCGCCAAATCTGAAAGATCAGCGATATGTTCCAAAACGAACAACATGTCGTCGGTGGGTGCTTTGTAATCAGACATTTTCGCCTCCTACTACACAGGCTATTCGGCTTCAGCTATTAGGAATTATAAAATTGTGGTGGGAAAATAAAATTATGCAGGCAAAAAACTGTCGAAGAATCCTGATAGCAGCTCGAGCAGCGTCGGGTTGGTTAGCGTTACTGGCCCCAAGAGCTGTGGCACGGTTGTGGCGACTAGAACGGCCATTACGAGGCGATATTAGTTATTTAATACGCGTATTTGGCATACGAAACGTTATTTTGGCTTATTTGTTGTACCAAGCGGAGCGTGTCGACGCCACAGACGAAGACCTAGAAGAAATGCTTCGCGTTGGAATAGCTGTAGACCTTTTTGATGCTGGCGCCGCACTGCTCGCTCGGAGCTCAGAGCCAGCAAATAAAGGCGCTTTTATTCCAGCACTCGTTGCGTCCTCCATCGGACTTTTGCTGGGTTTTTGGGGTAAAGAAAAACAAATAATCGGTGCGATTAATGAGTGAAGACTCGATTTCTACTACTGAGTCAGAGGACCCGATTCTCGTTCTATCTCGTTGGGACGGCCCCTTAAACACGGAGGATCCGGATGCCAACTTCAAAGATGAAGTGCGAGCCTACGGCTTATTGGATCCTTTGATTACCTTGAGCGGAGTAGCAGCCAGCTTGGATATACCTGTCGGCGCTCTAGCCAGATATGTGTTGGCTAAATGGGCAACAGGGGGTAGCGAGGGCATGCTGCAAGTTGGCGGGATCACACTCAAGCGGATGCAAAATATCTGTCACCGAGCGGAGCACTTAGACACGAAACAAGCACGACTCGATGCTTACGACGAACTACGCCAAATTGTTGATTGGCTTAACGTACCGATCAAAAATCCAGAACTTTACGAGTGAAAGTTATCCATTAACTACTTGATCAATAACTATCTCCGGCTCGTCAACCATCCCAGTGTAGAACGTTCCGAACTCGCCATAGATGGCAGATGCCTCGTCGTAACGCATCGTGTAAACAACTTCTTTCAAGTCGTCAAGGTAGTTACCGAAAAGCGTGACTCCCCATTCGAAATCATCCACTCCCGTCGAACCTGTAACTACCTGCAGGATGCGGCCCCGAAAATTGCGTCCTGATTTTCCATGTTCGTACATGAGTTCTCTGCGGTTTTCGTAGGGAAGCGTGTACCAATTTCCGTGTTCTTCACGTCGTTTCGACATTGGGTAGAAACAGAACGCATGTTTTCCCTCAGGTGGGAGCTCTGGGTAGAGACGTGGCGATTTCATTTCTTCTGGAAGATCAGGCGAGTACTCAGAGGTTTCCGTCATTGAGACATAGCTATCCGCCACGAGTAGACCAGCGCGTTGGATTTTGGTTTGAAAACTGCGGATCCGCCATAGATCGGGTCCGAGAACCATGAAACCGATATCTGCTTTGTGCCCAAATAGCGCAACGGCCAGTACCTGATGGTCCGCATCCTCGGTTTCTTTGACTGCGGCCAGAACCCGTTGCTTATCTGAAGCATCGGACACTTTACAAAACAGATGGAGAACACCCCAGCCGATTGAGGTCGACACATATTGCGGTTGAGTCATACGTCTGATTTTAGAGGCCGGTTAGTCATTGTGACCGGCGTATAGGTTTATTGATCCATCTCTTGCAAACCCATAAAGAGTTATGTTCGCTGCGGCAGCAACTTGAATCGCAAGAGCGCTTGGCGCTGAAACGGCAACAACAGTGCCAAAGCCTCCCGCCCACGCTTTTTGCACCATTTCAAAGCTGGCTCGGCCACTCACGAAGAGGCCCAAATCCTCAGCTGACCGCTTGTCTTCAAGGCGGCGTTTTCCAATTACCTTGTCAACGGCGTTGTGGCGGCCAATATCTTCACGGAGCACGGATATGCAACCTTCTGAGTCAAAAACCGCCGCTGCGTGAAGTCCACCCGTTCTGGCAAACAATTCTTGTTCTGCTTCAACATTTGCAACTACCGCATTTATTTGATCAATTTCGAATTCTGCTGGCTTGAGAATTGGAGCCATTTGCGAGGCAAGCTCCGACAAAGCCACGGATCCACACAGACCACACGATGAACTGACATTGCCAAGCCGAGGCACTGGAATCGGAGTTCGACCATCAGTTTCGACTGTTACGACATTAAATTCGAATTCTGCTGCGGCTCCTTCGCCGCAGTAGCGCACTCCACTAATTGCAGCTTCTTTTAGGAGGTTTTCGCCAACACAAAAGCCGACAGCAAGCTCGTAGTCATGGCCTGGCGTACGCATAGTGGTACCGACTAACTGGCCGTCAAGGCGTATTTCGAGAGGCTCTTCCACCACAACTTCATCTTGTACGCGTTGAATTCGGCCATCTTCTATTCGTTGGATTAGAACCTTTTCGGTTCGCCCTTTGCGCACGTCATAAGGCTATCGCCGTCACAGTTGTGCTTGGCCTATGGCGCCTTTTCGACCGATATTCACTCAGACACACGCTGCAAGGTAGCCGAGAGGTGGTGCTGCATGCTTTGCCCCATAGCTGCCATGGAGACGTCATACAGCATTTCATTGTTTTCTAACCTTATGACTCGCGTCACCTCCGCAACAGTCTTAGCAGTAGCGGTCGTTGCGACTTCAGTTGATTCGAAGTTGATTACGCAAGCGTCGGAGTTTGCTACGTAATATCCTGCGAGGATTTCGACTATTCCAGTGGGCTGAGCAATGACCATTTCTACCTCGCGATCATTAATTACTCGGAGGTATCCACGCTCGGCATGAAGCGGTTGACCATTGATGGGGGTTTTTGTTTTTTGCGAGTATGCGAAAAACGGTTTCCCCACGTGATCGAACACCACTTCTTCAACGTAGGCGAAGTCATTGATAGTTGAGTAGTGCCCAGAGCCAGAACCACGCCAAATTCCCAAAAGTGGCGCTAAAGGGCGACACATCTCATGAATTTGTTGAGCCACTCGTACCCCTAATACAGTCGGCCGCTTTTGCAGAGAGCTCGAAATTTGCCGGCGACTAGAAGTCCATGTCGGGCATCGCCGGCATTCCACCGCCACCCTCTGCAGGCTGCTCGCATATAACCGCTTCGGTGGTGATAAACAGCGCTGCTATGGAAGCCGCGTTTTGAAGTGCCGACAAAGTAACTTTTGCTGCATCAATAACGCCGGCATCTACGAGGTCCTCATAGTCGCCAGTAGCTGCATTTAAGCCATGGCTGCCCTCAAGCTCTCTCACGCGGCTTACGACGACGCCACCTTCCATGCCTGCATTTTCGGCGATTTGCTTAAGGGGACCCTCCAAAGAACGCGCAACGAGATTTGCACCTGTGGCAACGTCGCCTTCCAATTCAGCTACAGCTTTCTCAACCGCCTGCTGAGCGCGAAGTAAGGTAACGCCGCCACCAGCTACAACGCCCGATTCAATTGCCGCTTTTGTAGTACTGACTGCATCTTCAATGCGATGCTTCTTTTCCTTAAGTTCAACTTCGGTAGCAGCGCCAACCTTTAATACAGCTACGCCACCCGATAATTTCGCTAGGCGCTCTTGCAGCTTTTCCCGGTCGTAATCGGAGTCAGTGTTTTCGATCTCATTTTTAATCTGCTCGATTCGGCCAGCAACATCGGATTCATCTCCAGATCCTTCAATGATTGTCGTCTCATCTTTGGTCACAATTACTCGACGAGCTGTGCCAAGGAGATCAAGGGTTGTGTTATCGAGTTTCAATCCCACATCTTCACTGACCACTTGACCACCAGTAAGAATGGCCATGTCTTGGAGCATCGCCTTGCGACGATCACCAAATCCTGGTGCCTTCACTGCTACTGATTTGAAAGTCCCACGAATTTTATTAACCACGATGGTTGCGAGCGCTTCTCCCTCGACATCTTCGGCGATGATCACCATGGGCTTTCCTGCTTGCATAACTTTTTCTAGTACCGGCACCACGTCTCGGACGGCAGTGATTTTTCCTTGAACGAAAAGGAGGTATGGCTCATCCAGAACTGCTTCCTGCCTGTCTGCGTCAGTCACGAAATAGGGCGATATGTATCCCTTGTCGAAACGCATTCCTTCCACGAGATCCATTTCCAATCCAAAGGTCTGGCTCTCTTCAACGGTAATGACACCGTCTTTACCTACTTTTTCGATGGCCTCGCTAATGTGGTCACCGATTTCGCGATCTGCGGCAGAAATAGCAGCAACCTGAGCAATTTGCTCTTTCGACTCCGTGACGCTGACTGCCATCCCTTGGATAGCTTCAACCGCTGCTACGACACCTGCCTCAATCCCTTTTTTCAGAGACATTGGATTCGCTCCAGCAGCGACGTTACGCATACCTTCATGAACCATTGACCATGCAAGCACAGTGGCAGTTGTCGTGCCGTCACCAGCAACATCATCAGTTTTCTTAGCTACTTCTTTGACGAGCTCAGCACCAATGCGTTCTATCGGATCTTCGAGTTCAATATCTTTCGCTATAGAGACGCCATCGTTAGTAATGGTTGGTGCACCCCATTGCTTATCCAAAACAACATTTCGTCCTTTAGGTCCGAGGGTTACTCGAACAGCGTCAGCAAGTTGGTTCATGCCCGCTTCAAGGGACCTACGCGCTTCCTCGTCAAAGGAGATCATCTTTGCCATCTGAATTTAACTCCGTCACTGTTTAGTTAGCTGCTTGCTTACGGTCTGACATTTGGTCAGCCCAGCCACAAGCGATTCGCCGTTAGCACTCTCACTCAGAGAGTGCTAACAGCCAATCAGCGAGGGACCCATGTTTGCAACCTCTGAGGACATGATTCTGCCTCCAGCCTCAAAATTGTGGCGAATTTGATGCTTATAGGCGCAGGGTGAGCTACTTATAAGACCCTCAAAGGTTTCATATGTAGTCTCCAAACACTTTTTCAAGCTCGTTTAGGCATCGTGCTGTGTCCTCAAAGGCTCGATCGCTCCCGTAAATCTCTACCAGCGATAAAACCTCAAGTCCCGCGGGCACTTTTAGATCCGGGTCTTGATCTCCCACGACTGCCACCGACGGGACGCCGCAACGCGCAGATATCGAAAGCACGCCACCAACTACCTTCCCATTAAACGACTCACTGTCTAGTCGACCTTCACCCGTGATAACGAGATCAGAGTTAGCTACTGCTTCCTCCAACTCACTTTCTTCAGCAACTAAGTCAAAGCCGTTGGTAAGGCGAGCGCCCACAGCCGCCAGACCGCCGGCTAAGCCGCCCGCCGCACCAGAGCGAGGAAGTTGAGTAACATCTCGGCCGTACTCAGCTTTGTACAAGTCAGCGAGCGAAGAAAGCCGACCTTCGAGCATGCGAATCTGAGCGGGTGAAGCTCCTTTTTGGGGTCCAAAAACAGAAGGGGCCTCTAGAAACTTGGTAGAGACATCACAGGCAACTTCAACATCTATGCCGGCAAAGCGAATGACCGGTTCCATTGCGCGTAATGCTCCTAGCCCCCCATCAGTTGATGCTGAGCCTCCGACAGCCACGATGATCCGATGAGCGCCAGCTAACCGAGCTTCAGTGATGAGTTCGCCAGTTCCATAGCTTGTGGCAGCTAGAGGGTCGTTGTGAGCTGAGCCACCCGCCAAAGTCAGCCCACTTGCCTCCGCCATCTCTATTACGGCGATTGCATCAGATATTCGCCAACGGGCTTTAACTGGGTCTCCCAGTGGTCCAGTCACCACCGAAGCGCGGTTGGACCCTCCGAAAGCATCTAGAGTTCCTTCCCCCCCATCTGCTAACGGCTTAACCACAACTTCATTGGCGTGAGCCGCTAGGGCTTCAGCTATCGCACCGGCAGCTCCGGCAGCGCTAATCGTCCCCCGGAACTTGTCAGGGCAAATCAGAATACGCAATGCACCACTAGATCCCCGTGCTTAATCTGACTGCGCTTTATCAATACCTAATGCAATCAAGATGTCCGGATCTTCTTGATCCTTGAACGCACTGAGATCACTGGGCATTTTGTAGACGTCATTGGTGGAGTCCAATCCAAGCAAAAGAGCCACTGTTCCAGCTTCGATGATTGAGCCAGCTCGATAGTAAACCCGGGTGCGGTCGAGAGGAGTGCCCGCCATATTGATGGGACTTTTAGTCAGAAAACCTTTTGTCTTTAGGATGTCAGTAGTTTTACCGGCGGCGCCTCGAACGGTCGTAGAGTTAGCGACTTGCACTGCGACCTCATTGTTGGGCCGTCCTTCGAACCCGACCATGGTTCCAGAATCAGAATCGTCCGCTCCGTCAGAACTTTGAGGATCGGATGTTTCAGCGCTAACCCCTGGCAGTGTTGTAGCGGTGTCCTCCGCAGCCGTTTCTTCGATTGATTCATTTTCGGAAATATCTTCCGATACCTGAGCCGTTGTCGCAGGTGGGTTGGCAACCTGTTCCAGCGTTGGAGTATCAGTACCACGCAGAAGATAGATCCCGACAACTACAGCAACGACAACGAGTAGAGCGCCTCGTATTGCTGCAGCATTGTTTGGTCTTGACATTGGACTATTCACCTTGCGACCTCCTGGTCTGCTGTGCGGCGAGCTACATGCTGTTGACGGCGGCGATCACGCAGCCGCCTTAACCTTCTAACCAACAGTGGTTCAGCGGCCATTGCGGCTTCCGTTGCAATGAGATGATCCAAGGCGGATAAGTACTCTGATTCCGTCAGTTGAAATTTTTCTCGTACAGCTTGATCTTTGGGTATCTCTGACTCCCACCAAGATTGTTCGAAATGGAGAATCGCGAGGTCTCGCGCACTCAGTGCCTCATGATGAGATTGTTCCACTTAGTTTCCTTCCATTTTCACAGAGCCCGAGGTGGGAATCGAACCCACAACCCCCGCTTTACAAGAGCGGTGCTCTAGCCGTTGAGCTACTCGGGCCATGCAGGACTAGCGTAAACCCCAGCGAGCGCTATTTGATGTCGTTCAGCCCTCCATTTTTCTTCGCCGGTTAATTTCATAAATTGTTATTGCAGTTGCGTTAGCGACATTAAGCGAGGAGACCTGCCCAATTTGAGGGATAGAAACCAATTGATCGCATCGTTGTTTTGTTAAGTGCGACAGTCCCTCCCCCTCGGCACCAAGAACAACCATCAAAGGTTCAGTGGCCACCCTCAGGTCGTGGATTGAATCTTTTGCGTCGCTATCGAGACCGACAACCCACATGCCGCTCTCGGACACCTGCTTAACAGTCGCAGGCAATCCAGATACCAAAGCTATTGGTAAATGCTCTATCGCGCCCGCGGCCGCCTTCACAGCCGACGGCGTTAGACGCGCTGCTCTGTGTCGCGGTAACACGACTCCGTCAACCCCAAGAACTTCGCAAGTTCTGAGTATGGCTCCAAGATTCCTTGGATCAGTCACCCCATCAAGAGCAACGATAAGTGGTGGAGTTTTCTGATCGTTTACGAACAACTGGTCAAATTCAACTGCTCGAATGTGATCAGCTTGGGCGATAACACCTTGATGCGATTCTGTCAGCGCGTATTCATCTAATTTACGGCGACTAATTTGCTGCAGAGGCACGCGGCGGTCGTGACAGATATCGGAAATCTCAGCAAGGATGGCGGTGTTATCCACGTCCTCGCTAATAACCACTCGATGGACTCGTCGCTTGCCCCCGAGCAGCAGCTCCCGAACAGCTTGACGGCCCTCAACATGATCTCCGCCTAGATTATCTTTCCCTTGGGATGATTTTCCGCGATTCGAATTGCGTTCTCGCTGAGTTCGTGAATGAGTCTCTCGGTTGCCCGATTTCCGGGGCGCAGAATGATTTTGGCGATGCCTATTGGGCCGATTGTCGCGCCTATTCACGTTTTCTCCAACAAGGCGACGGCCATCGCTACGACACCTTCACCTCTACCTAACGCGCCGATTCCTTCTGTCCGTTTGCCACAAACAGTTACTCGACCTCCTGCAGCATCCGAAAGATTGTGCTCCATTTCATCTTTAACTTCGGCTATGTGGGGTGCGTCGGTGATTACGGTGCAGTCTGCATTAATCAGAACCCAACCCTGATCTGCCATGAGTTTTTTAACCTCGGAAAGCATTGCGATGCTGCTAGCAGCCTCGTTTTCTGGATCCGTATCCGGAAATATTTGGCCAATATCTCCCATGCCTAGGGCTCCGAGAATCGCGTCGATGACAGCATGAGTAACGACATCAGCGTCACTATGGCCCTTCAAGCCACGAAAGCCAGCGAAGTGCACGCCCCCAATAACCAAAGGTCGGTCATCTTCGCTCCAAACATGGGCGTCGTAACCTTGCCCTACACGCATCATGAATTTAATCCCATCAGTTCTGCAGCTATCACTAAGTCGGGTGGAGTGGTGATTTTAATTGCACCCGGTTCTCCGGTAACAACGATAACTTTTGCTCCAATTGCCTCAACTAAGGCCGCATCATCACTAGTCACTCCGCCATCAACATGAGCGAGGTCCAAAATTCTTCTGTCAAAAGCTTGAGGTGTCTGGACCGCAATCACGTTCTCGCGATCGAGGGTGGAACTGACGGTCCTGCCTTCCGTGCCCTCGAGTACAAACTTTAGGGTATCCACCATTGCCAATCCAGGTATGGCTGCATCAGCGCCATTGCGAACAGCTTGGATAACCGCTGCGAACAAATCTGCTGAGGCACCTGGTCGAGCCCCATCATGGATTACGACGACGCCAACATCTTCAGGCACCGTTCTCAAGCCATTCCTGACCGATTCACTTCTCGTGCTGCCGCCTTCAACTACAACATCCACATCGGGGAACTGACCGCTGCTAAAGGTTTCGGAACTCACTACGAGAGTCACTCCGTCCGAAGCTTTTTGAGCGGTCTCCACACTCCAATCGATCACCCGCCGATCGCCCAGAAGCGCAAGCTGTTTGTCACTTCCAAAGCGAGAGCCCGAGCCAGCTGCAAGCACTAGCGACCATGTCTTTTCCACACAAACACTGTGGCACTGATCTCAGTCAATTCCGACCTAGTCAGGCCAAATAAAAGATTTGAGTTCCTATGTCCACTTCACCTAAGGAGTGTCGAGCCCTAGAGACTCACTCCGCAGAAGCAGCGTCTTCCAATTCAACGGGGCTCGGGTCGAACCCATCGATAGAGCTAAAGACAATCTCGTCTTTTTCCTCATCGGCGTCCACAACAACGATTTGGCCCGCATGAAACTCTTTATAGAGGATCCTCTCAGAAAGGGCATCTTCTACATGGCGTTGAATCGCACGGCGAAGTGGGCGGGCTCCCAAAGTTGGGTCATAACCCTTGCGGGCCAGCCAACTCTTAGCAGCGTCTGTTAACTCAAGTCCAAGTCCTTGGGCTCTCAACTGCTCAGAAGTTCGAGCAATCATTAAGTCAACTATCTCAGTCACTTCATCCATCGATAACTCGTGGAAGACAATGGTGTCATCAACGCGATTCAGGAACTCAGGCCGGAAATGAGCTTTGAGAGCGTCGTTGACCTTTTCTTTCATTCGCTCGTAGCTGACAGCCTCGTCGTTTTTGGTGAATCCGACGTTGGCTCTGCGCAGGTCTGCCGTGCCAAGGTTCGAAGTCATAATTAGAACGGTGTTGCGAAAATCTACGGAGCGTCCTTGGGCGTCAGTGAGACGCCCTTCTTCAAGTATTTGCAAAAGGGTATTGAAGACGTCTGGGTGGGCTTTTTCTACTTCATCGAAAAGAACAACCGAGAACGGACGTCGTCGAACTGCTTCGGTCAACTGTCCGCCTTCTTCGTAACCCACATAGCCCGGGGGTGAGCCAACAAGACGGCTTACTGTGTGCTTTTCCATATATTCGGACATATCAAGACTTATGAGCGCATCTTCGTCACCGAATAGGAATTCGGCAAGTGTCTTGGCAAGCTCAGTTTTTCCAACGCCCGAAGGGCCCAAGAATATAAACGACCCGCCAGGACGCTTGGGGTCTTTCAGTCCAGCGCGAGTTCTGCGAATCGCCTGACTTACGGCTTTAATAGCGTCTTCCTGGCCAATCACACGTTTGTGAAGCTCATCTTCCATTTTGAGGAGTTTCTGGGTCTCTTCTTCCGTCAACTTATAAACAGGAATCCCGGTCCAGATTGACAAAACTTCAGCTATTGCTTCTTCATCAACTTCGTCGAAGAGATCAACGCCTTCTGACTTAATCTGATCCATGATTTCGCCACGACGGTCAAGCAAGTTCTTTTCTTCGTCGCGAAGGGAACCAGCAAGCTCAAAGTCTTGGTTCTCCACTGCCTGCTTTTTCTTTTCGACTACTTCAGCGATCTTGTTTTCTATGTCTTTGTAATCCGGAGGAGTCTCCATCCGCTTAATTCGTAGTCGCGACCCAGCTTCGTCGATCAAGTCGATGGCCTTATCAGGCAAATGTCGGTCAGCGATGTACCGATCGGCGAGATTAGCCGCTGCGACTAGGGCCTGATCAGTGATTGTGACTCGGTGGTGCGACTCGTAACGGTCACGAAGACCCTTAAGAATCTCAATCGTGTGGCTCAGAGTGGGCTCTTCCACTTTGATTGGTTGAAAGCGGCGCTCGAGAGCCGCATCTTTTTCGAGGTATTTTCTGTACTCTTCCAAGGTCGTTGCACCAATTGTCTGCAACTCTCCGCGAGCTAACATCGGTTTCAGAATCGACGCAGCGTCAATCGCCCCCTCTGCTGCACCAGCACCAACAAGAGTATGTAACTCGTCAATGAACAAAATAATGTCGCCACGAGTCTTTATCTCTTTGAGAACTTTCTTGAGGCGTTCTTCGAAGTCACCTCGATAGCGAGAACCTGCTACAAGTGCACCTAGATCCAAGGTGTAGAGCTGTTTGGCACGCAACGTTTCGGGGACTTCACCCGCAACAATTTTCTGCGCCAAACCCTCAACTATGGCTGTTTTCCCAACCCCCGGTTCACCTATCAAAACCGGGTTATTTTTTGTCCGTCGAGACAAGACCTGCATGACTCGTTCTGTTTCCCGCATCCTGCCAATTACAGGATCTAAGGCTTTGTCCTTCGCATTCTGGGTAAGGTTTCTCCCGAATTGATCGAGAATCGCAGAACCACCCTGAGAACCTTCGCCACGCTCGGAAGAGCCGCCGACGGTTTCCTTTCCTGATTCTGATCCTTCTCCTTGGCCGGAACCGCTGTAGCCCGAAAGCAACTGAATAACCTGCTGGCGAACTCGGGAAAGGTCTGCTCCAAGCTTTACGAGCACTTGCGCGGCGACACCCTCTCCTTCTCTGATTAAGCCAAGCAAAATGTGCTCAGTACCTATGTAGTTGTGGCCTAGCTGCAGGGCCTCGCGGAGGGATAGTTCAAGGACTTTTTTTGCTCGAGGCGTGAAAGGGATGTGGCCGCTCGGCGAAGAACCACCTTGGCCAATTATTTCTTCTACTTGACTGCGCACAGCTTCCAGCGAGATCCCGAGTGACTCAAGGGCTTTCGCCGCCACGCCTTCACCTTCATGTATCAGGCCGAGCAGGATATGTTCGGTACCTATGTAGTTGTGGTTGAGGAGTCGCGCTTCTTCTTGGGCAAGCACAACAACTCGGCGAGCTCGATCCGTAAACCTTTCAAACACTGAATCCTCCAGGAGGCGAGTGTGCCCATGGATTGCGGGCGTTACAGGAGTGTATCCGCCTAAAGGGCTCTGTCTCACCGCACGTTTTAGTCAAAGTAGAAGAAAACCATCAAATCAGGTGAAGAAATATGTGGTTTCAATTGCGACGGAGTGCTCTCTAGGCTTTCCAGTTAGGTTTGAACTGTGGCTTCACTAACTCCTCTCCAACATCGAGCAAATTCGAGCGCCGATTTAGATCGCGTTGAGTCAGCTCTGCGGGACGCGGCAAAGACGGAAGACGACTTCCTTACCGAAGTCGCTTCTCACCTGATTCCGGCTGGAGGCAAACGCCTAAGGCCAGCATTTGTTATCGCATCAGCACTCGCTTTAGACCCATCAGGTCACATCGACGAACGGCTCACCGAGGAAATGATCAGGGGCGGCGTCGCCGTTGAATTAGTCCATTTAGGATCTCTCTACCACGATGATGTAATGGATGAGGCAGAGACTCGTCGAGGCATCGAGGCAGTCAACCATCGTTGGGGCAACCTCACCGCAATTCTCGCAGGCGACTTTTTGCTCGCTAAGGCCTCAGAGCTTGCCGCATCCCTAGGCACTGAAGTAGCTGAATTACTAGCAGCCACAATTGGGCGGCTCTGTGAAGGCCAAGTTCGGGAACTTCAATTGATCTACGACATCGGGAGAAGCGAAGAACAATATCTGCAAGCAATTTCAGGCAAAACCGCTGAGCTCTACGCGACATCATGTCGAATTGGAGCAATAGTCGGCGGCGCCGATCGCTCAGTTGTTGACCAGCTAACACAGTTCGGCCATGACTACGGCATGGCATTTCAAGTCGTTGACGACGTTCTTGACCTCATCGCTACTGACGAGGAACTAGGAAAGCCTTCAGGCAACGACCTCAGGGAAGGCGTGTACACGCTCCCGGTTATCAGGATGATCGAATCAGGCGACGCTGTTGTAGACCTGCTAGGAGGCCCTCTAGACGATGCCACTAGGGACCTGGCTCGCTCCGCTGTTGTCCAAGGCCCGGAGATAGAAACGTCGATAGCGACTGCGCAAGAATTTGTCGACTCGGCACTGTCATCAGTGTCAACTTTGCCGGACACTCCTGGGCTTCAAGGAATGCGAGATGCCGCTACAAATCTACTCACAGCGCTAAAGCGATAACTGTCTCGGGATATCGCGTGTGGCCCCTCGTCCGAAGCTATCGAGCATCGAGTTTTGATGCAGGACGAGGGCACCTTTGGCAGTGGGGCACTCGGACCTACATCATGGGAATTATTAACGCCACCCAAGACTCTTTTTCGGGTGATGGAGTGGCAGGCGATCTCGATAAGGCTGTCGCCTTAGCGAAAAAATTTGAAGCGAACGGCGTTGATGTTATCGATGTAGGTGGCGCATCTTCGAGACCCGGAGCTGATCCCACCCCAATTAAAGAAGAGCTCGCTCGAGTTGTCCCAGTTATCGAAGCGATTCACGCAGAAGTTGAATTACCTATTTCCATAGATACGACTTGGGCAACAGTTACGGAAGCGGCTCTCGGAGCCGGCGCCACGATCCTCAACGACATTTCTGGATTGCAAGTAGATCCAGAGCTCGCGTCGTTGGTGGCGGAGCGGGAAATAGGAGCAGTCCTGATGCATAACCAACGAGGCAGAGAACACACCGACGTTATTGATGACATTAAAAAAAGCTTCATACCCACGATTTCGCTGTGCGAAACAAACGGCATACCGGCCTCGAAGCTGATCTTGGACCCTGGCTTCGGTTTTGGTTGGTCGATACAGCAAAATCTTGAACTGCTTAGACGCCTGCCTGAATTAGCAGACTTGCAGCTGCCTCTTTTAGTTGGGACTTCTCGAAAGTCTTCAATCGGAACCGTATTGGACTCCGACGTGACGGACCGAATATTCGGTACCGCAGGGACCGTAGCCCAGGCTATTTGCGCTGGCATTGACGTCGTTCGCGTTCACGACAGCGCGGAAATGAAAGACGTCGTCGCAATTACCGATGCAATTGTGCGCCAAGGGTGACCACAATGTGGCTCAGTTAACGGAATGGTATTGCCCGTCAACTCCTAGGTATTCACTTCCGTCATTTCGATAGAACGATTCGAATCCTGAGTTGTGAAGAACTTCCAGCATCGCCGGGAGCTCCTTACCCTCACCAAGAATGCGGTCAATAACGCGTCTCGAGTCCAGATGGTCAATCATTTCAAACGGACCTTTAACCCAGTTGAAGCCCCACCTAATCGCGTTATCGATGTTGATTACGTCATCGGCAATTTCAGGAATTAGCCCAGCAGCGTATTGCAAAGTTCCGCCAAAGATTTGCCAGGCAAGTTCACCTTCAGCAGAGTCGTCAAATAAGACGTCCCCTAGCTCCGTGGAAACCGCTTGCAGATCGGCAGGCTGAGCTGCGCGCCATTCGGCGCTTTGGAGATCGAAGCTTTCTTTCCGTCGCTCTCCATCTGAGACCTTGACTTGGCGATAAAAACCGCCGCCCGACTTTCTCCCTAGTTGACCAGAATCATGCATTTTCTGTTCAGCCGATGGGAAGCTGGTGTAGGGATGCCCCAGATCATCTTTAGGCAAGTTAGCTGCCAGGTTCCTGCCAACGAGTTCCATAACATCCAAGCCGATCAAGTCGATAAGGCCATACAGTCCCGTGGGCGGAAGACCAACAGGCGCTCCTAAGACAGCGTCGATCTGCTCTTGTGTCATGCCGCTTTCAAGAAACGGCTTAGCGAGGTGGAGCCCCGACAGCATTAAGTAGCAACCAATACGGTTCCCAATGAAATTCACCGTATCTTTAGCATGCACAACACCTTTGCCCAAGCGTTCAGCCCCGAACTCGGTGAAAGCGGATATCACCTCAGGTTTAGTATTCGCTCCAGGTACCAGTTCGAACAACTTCATGACTCGCACTGGGTTAAAGAAGTGAGTTATTGCAACATCGGAGCAAAAGCGTTCCGGCATATCCTCCGATATTTGCCAAAGAGGAATACCGGAGGTGTTGGAAGAGATAACAGACCCGTCAGACCTAGCCGCTTCAAGTCGCGTAAATAATTCTCTCTTGATCGACAGGTCTTCAACTATGGCTTCACAAATCCAGTCGTACTCTGCAACTGCATCGAGGTCAGAATCCACAAGACCCGTTGTGACTAGGTGCCGGAACTCATCGTCTACCTGCTCTAATGCAGCCTCAACCGAAGCAGCGTCCATGTCCAAGATAAGGACGCGACAGCCAGCAGCGGCACTTGCAGCGGCTATGCCCGCTCCCATGGTGCCCGCTCCAATAATGGCTACCGATTCAATAGTGCGAGACATCAAAGGCTCCGTTCTTCGTCTCTCTCGTTAGCTTCGTAATCCTGCATTACTCATTTCCCAGTGATTTGTCGACCGATAATTTCTTTCATTATTTCGGTAGTTCCGCCATAAATTGTTTGAACCCGCGCATCTGCATAAGCCCGCGCAATTGGGTATTCGTTCATAAATCCGTAGCCACCAAAAAGTTGCAGACATCTCGTGATAATCCGGAGTTGCATTTCGGTACACCACCATTTTGACTCAGCGGCATCTTCTGCTGATAGCTCACCATCATTGAGTGCTTCGATCTGGCGATCAACGAAAACCCACGCCATATCTAGCTCAGTTTTCATTTCCGCTAGCTCGAATCGCGTGTTTTGAAACGACGAAATTTTCTGTCCGAAAGCTTCTCGCTCGGTGACGTATTCCACTGTCCAATCAAACGCAGCCTGCGCAGATGCCGTTCCGGTAATCGCAATTGACAAACGCTCCTGAGGAAGATTCTTGACGAGATTCAAGAAGCCCGCACCTTCACCACCCAAAACATTTTCCTCAGGCACGTACACATCGTGGAAAAATAGCTCTGCGGTGTCCTGACTTTTCATTCCAAGTTTGTCAAGGTTTCTACCTCGCTCAAAGCCCTCCATTCCGTCCTCGAGAACCAGAAGTGACATGCCTTTATGCTTCTCAGATGGGTCTGTCTTCACTGCCGTGATTACCAGATCGCTGTTTATCCCGTTAGTTATAAATGTCTTCGATCCATTAACCAGGTAACCGTTTCCTTCTCTCACTGCACTCGTACCCATGGACGCCAAATCGGAACCTATCGATGGTTCAGTCATCGCGATAGCGCTCATGAGAGTGCCGTCGACTAGTCCCGGCATCCATCGCGATGCTTGCTCTTCATTGCAGTAATTGATGAAGTAAGGCAGGCAAACGTCATTGTGCAATGTGATACACATGCCGGAACCAACGACACCTGCGTGCTGAATTTCTTCGTTGATGATTGCGTTGTAGCGAAAATCCTCAACTCCTCCTCCGCCGTACCCCTCGGGCACTGCCATACCGAGGAAGCCCAAAGACCCGGCTTTTTGGAACATCTCTTTATTTATTTTCCCGTCATGTTCCCACTTTTCGTGATTTGGAACGATCTCCTTGTCAATAAAGGACCGAACTGATTCACGAAACATGTCGTGTTCTTCGTCGAAAATAGTACGTCGCATACTCTGACCGTATCGTTTAAAGGCGCCCGTCTGCGAGACGACGAACCGCGGTAGCGTTCTTTAGATGAGTACCTGGAAAGCAGTAGCCCAAGTGGCCAAGGCCTCGCGTCGCCTGAATCGAGCAATTTCGGGCAAACGTATCTCCGATACGGAACTAGAGGAAATAGCCGCGGTGGTCGAATCTCTCGCCGCTCGGTTCGACCACGGCACCGAGAGAAACAAACTTGACGACATGCTTACTCGACCACATCTTGCCGCTATCTACGCAGGTCAGCACACACCACTCGATCTCAAAGTAGGTGACGAGATCGAATTCGATCCATTCTCTATTGCCGGCGGGGAGCTTCACCCTTCCGCTATCGGGTTGTCCTATGTAAAGGATTCAGAGGACAGCGTTATCGGAACCGGAATCATCGACCCTATGTTTGCTGGACCTCCGGAACGAGTGCATGGCGGCATTCAAGCTCTGATAATTGATGAGGTCATGGGCGCTCTGAATCGGATGCGAGGACGCCAAGCCTTTACAGCATATTTGAAGGTGGATTACAGGGGACCAGCACCTTTGGGTGTTCCAATTACATTTCGCGCTTGGTTAGACAGCGTGGACGGCAGAAAAATTAAGTTACTAGGTTCAGGTGATGGGCCTGAAGGTCGTTTCATGGAGGCAGAGGGGCTCTTTATCGAGCGCGAAGACCAGGCCGAAGGAACACCACCTGCTCCTTGAGTTCGTTTACGAAGATCTATTTTGGTTCGGGACGTAAGGTAGGAAATAAGACAATGTCGCGGATGCTTGAAACGCCCGTTATCAGCATAGCGAGGCGGTCGATTCCAATTCCTACTCCACCGGTTGGTGGTAATCCGTATTCAAGAGCGCGGAGATAGTCTTCGTCTACAACCATGGCCTCATCGTCCCCGAGCTCATTTTGCGAAGCTTGCTCTTCGAATCGGAGCCGCTGCTGGTCAGGATCAATCAGCTCGCTAAACCCATTACACAGCTCCTTCCCAGCAACGATCGCCTCAAAACGCTCGGTCATTCCTTCGATAGTTCTGTGCTCTCGTGCAAGCGGCGACACCTCGACTGGGTAGTCGGTCACGTAAACCGGATCCCATAACGAACTCTCAGTGGTCTTTTCATAAATCTCGAGGATTAATTTGCCGGGCCCGTAATCACCCTTGTACGCCACCTCATGTTTGTCGGCGATATCTCGTAATTGGTTGAGAGGAGTGTCTAGATCTACAGATACGCCTATCGATTCTTGAACGAGTTCGATCATGGTGGCACGCCGCCAAGGTTTCGCTACGTCTATCGCTCGTCCTTCGATTTCTAAAATAGTTGAGCCTGTTAACTGGATCGCAAGGTGCTCGACTAGCTCCTCGACGAGAGCCATTATGTCCTCGTAATCTGCATAGGCTTGGTAGAACTCCAGCATTGTGAATTCAGGATTGTGTCGCGTCGAAAGACCCTCATTTCGAAAGACACGTCCAATTTCGAACACCTTGTCAAACCCTGCGACGGTTAAACGTTTCAAGTAAAGCTCAGGCGCCACCCGGAGATATAGATCTAGATCTAGGGCATTATGATGCGTAACGAACGGTCTCGCATTAGCCCCTCCAGGGATCGGGTGGAAAATAGGCGTCTCGACTTCCATTGCCCCTAGGTTCTCTAGAAAAGACCGTGTTAAAGAAATCATCCGGCTTCTTGTTTGGAAAGCCTTTCTTGCTTCCTCCCTAACCCATAGGTCTACATAGCGTTGCCTGTAACGGGTATCCGTATCTGTAATTCCGTGCCACTTGTCCGGAAAAGGTCGCCTAGCTTCTGCAAGCAAGCTCCACGACTCAACGCGGACACTCAATTCGCCCCGTTTCGTTGTCATGACAGCGCCATTAATGCCTATCCAGTCTCCTAAGTTCAAGCTGCAGAAGTCCTCGAAATCTGGTGTCACCTTCGAAGGAGCGAAAAGCTGTATCCGGCCTGATCCATCATCAAGAGTGCCAAACGCAAGTTTTCCTTGCACTCGCCTCAGCATGAGCCGTCCGGCGACAGTAACAACGTCAGATGTTTCTTGACCCGCTTCCAACCCAGCGTGTTTTTCAACAAGATTTTCTATTTTGCTATCTGGCGCATATCTATATGGAATTTCTGCCATTGCTCCTCAACGAACATTCGAAGGAATGGACACTCTTGTTTTCAAGAGACCCTGATATTTCATGGTGCTTCATTAAGCACCACAACAGTGCGACCAATCCGAAAATAAAATCGCCTTGCGATAGACAAGTGTGTCAGGTCGACGGCAATTCCGGTCAAGCCATTTAGAAGATTGTCGAGGCTGTTCTCTTTTAACAATCAGGTGAAATTGGACCAGTCACCAAGTCTGGTGATCGCTTGATCGGCAACGGATGCTTCCCAATCTTCGGACAACAACTCTGGCCCTAATTCGGACAGCGGGTATAGAACGAAAGCTCGTTCGAACATCCTTGGATGCGGGATTATTAAATCAGGATCATTAAGAGTTAGATCGCCGTACAACAACACATCAACATCCAAGGTTCTAGGTCCCCAACGCTCTTTTCGGACGCGACCGGCGTCCTGCTCGAGGTCTTGACAAAAGCCGAGAAGTTCCCTCGGCGAAAAAGCAGTATTTATTTCAACCACCAAGTTTAGATACGAATCCTGCTCCGGTCCGCCGATGGGAGCCGTCTCGTATAGTCCAGACACTGCAGTAACTTCATCGATTTTGTCAATCGCAGTAACGAGAATTTCTTGACTATCACCCAGGTTAGATCCGACACCTAAAAAAGCTCTTACTAGATTATTCATTCGCTTCTAGAGCCCTTTAGCGACTGCGAGAGATTTTGATTGCCGAGTAGGCAACGTCGAGTGGGATAGGTGGCCGAATTTTTTTTATTGTGATATCCACTCGAGATACTCCGTCCAGAGTCAGAACCTCTTCCGCAATAACGTGAGCCAAACGCTCGAGTAGCTGAGCTTTCTCGGTAACGCATATGTTGCTAATGCTTTCAGTAAGCATTCCGTAATCACATGTATCTCTCAGATCATCAGATTTACCGGCGGCGGCGAGATCGAAATATACATCTACATCAAGTTCGAGTGGTTGTGCCCGCTCGCGCTCCTCGGGCAAGACGCCTACTACGCAAACCACCCGAAGCGCGCGAAGTTGAATGCAGTCGGGGCTATTGCTCGTCACTTGTCAGAACTCTCCTCGCTGGGTTCCATCGAAATGGCGATTTCTACCAGTTCGCGTCCGTGAGGTCCTAATCGTTGCTGGAAAATTCTCTCTGCGATTGCGGTTACCTGAGGTCCATCTGGCACTAGTCCTGCCCAAAGAAGGTATGCGGCCATCACTCCGCATAGGCGCTCGTCTACTTCTTCCTTATGCACTAACACCCGTAAACCAGCGTTCACAGCTCCACGTATTTCAGTGAACAGAACCTCCATGTATTGCGCCAGCTGATCATGAAGAGGCCACGGCCGGTGACGGAAGGGCATGCCTAGTTCTTCGTAGTTATGGAGATTGTGAGAACCAGCTATTAGTGAGTAAACGACATCGAATCGATGTTGACGGACCCAAATGATTTCTTCTTGACGCCGAACGCGCCGGTGGTGCTCACCGTACCCTCCGGGCCGTTCGCATGTCGCGAGTGCATCTTTGATAACCCAGACGAAATTCCTAGGCTCAATGCCTTCTGCCCACTTTCCCTTCACGGTCCCCTATTCCGCATGCGCTGAGCGCACTAATACAGACAAATAGTAGTCCCCTCCCATTGGGGCGGCCACTGCGTCTTTCTAGATATCCGCTACTTAGGGGAAGTGTTGTAAGCCCAGATGTCTTCAAGGTTTCTGTATCTTTGACCGACGTCGAGCCCATAGCCAACTACCCACACCTGAGGAAGCCGAAAACCAGCGTATTTTACGAGGTCATCTAGATCGGCTTGTTGGTCCTCTCTTACCAGGAGCGAACAAAACTCGAGACTTGCTGGATTCCTAGCCAAGAGGGTTTTCCGGAGGTACCGCAAGGTCAAGCCACTGTCGACAATGTCCTCGACGATAATGACATCGCGACCTTCGATGTCGTTGTCAAGATCTTTGATGATTCTCACCACGCCGCTGTTTCGCGTGCTGCTCCCATACGAAGAGACAGCCATGAAGTCCAGTTCTACGGGAAGTTCGACAGACCTAGCTAAGTCAGCGGTGAAAATAACTCCGCCCTTCAGAACTCCTATTAACAGCGGAGTTCTGCCTTGATAGTCATCGGTGATTTGTTGCCCAATTTCTTCAACTCGGGTTTGTATCTGGTCCCGAGTCACTAGGACCTCAGCG
>MDTB01130868.1_pt1 | contig 32100 bp, 35 predicted proteins | sample 811161 | NCBI WGS metagenome assembly MDTB01 (sample SAMN05326650, study PRJNA326480) | marine metagenome | isolation source: seawater | place: Mediterranean Sea | collected 2009 | reverse complement strand
TTACAGATATTGGACTCAAGGATATTTTTAATATTGCTCCTGTCTCCACCATTACAATAACAAATCTTTGCTTTTGAATTTTTTTCTACAAATTTTTTAATAGCCTTACTGCTACTTTTCTCACTTGATTTTTGTATTATAACTTCATGAATACTCCTAAATTCATTTAAAATTTCTTTTCTTTGATTTTCATTCATAAATGGCTTTCCCTTTTTTTTAGTAAGCCATTCATCATTATTTAAGAGAATTACCACTTTAGTTGCTAATATTGCTGCATCCTTGAACATTCTTAGATGTCCAACGTGAACGGGATCAAATCCTCCGCTTACTAATGCATAATCATATTTTTTTACCATTTCATTCCTACTGGCCTGAATATTAATAAATATTGATTAAAATACCTAACAAATATTGACATAATCATAATATCAATCTAGCTTCCCGACACAAATAGGAAAAAAATTATGAAAGTTAGAAATTCATTAAAATCCTTAAAAGGACGTCATAGAGATAATCGCATAGCGAAAAGAAAAGGGCGTATGTATATTATTAATAAAACTAATCCTCGTTTTAAAGCTCGTCAAGGTTAGTTAATAATTATTTTACTGTAGTTACTCTTATTAAATTTGTTGTTCCTTCAACTTTAAGCGGAAGACCTGCAGTTATTATAATTTTGTCACCTGAATAAGCTAACCCACTTTTTTTTACGGTAACTTTTGTAGAATTTATCATTTGTTCAAGGTTTTTCTCATCTTTTTGAAGTAAACATAATACACCCCATGCTAATGATAGCTTTCTTGCGGTTTGAATTATAGGAGTAATTGTTAAGATAGTTTGACTGGGTCTAACTCTAGAAACTTTGATACCAGTTGAACCTGACTCAGTGTAACATACGATAATTGGTGATGATAGCTCATCAGCGAGAGTTTTTGCAGCCGTAGCAATAGCATCAGGTGTTGTATTTGGCGTTTCTTCAATTTGATTGGCAAGAATACTGTTATAGTTTTTTTCGTTTTCTGTGCTGAAAGCAATTTTATGCATCATTTTAACAGTTTCAACAGGATAGCTTCCAGATGCTGACTCTGCTGAAAGCATAATTGCGTCTGCACCTTCAAAAACAGCATTAGCAACATCTGATACTTCGGCTCTTGTTGGCGTTAAAGATGATGTCATTGACTCTAGCATTTGAGTAGAAACAACAACAGGCTTTCCTTTAACTCTCGATGTTCGTATTATTCTCTTTTGCCAGCCAGGAACTGTTTCGATTGGTAGTTCAACTCCTAAGTCACCTCTTGCAATCATAATACCGTCTGCAATTTCACATATTTCATTAATATATTTTAATGCTGATGGTTTTTCAATTTTTGCCATTATAGAAATTTTGCTATCACATAATTTTCTTAATTCTTTTATATCAGATGGCTTTTGAACAAATGATAGGGCTATCCAATCAACATTTAAATTTGCCGCAATCTTAATATATTTTTTATCTGCACTAGATAATGCTGACGTTTTTAAGTCTGATTGAGGAAGGTTTACACCTTTTTTTGATTTAAGTATTCCTCCTTGTATAACTTTAGTTCTTATCAAGTTCTTTTTTATGCTTGTAATTTTTAAATGGATATTTCCATCATCAATGAGAATTAAGTGTCCTTTTTTTACAGAATTAAAAACCTTATTATTTGATAAATAGACCCTTTTATTATTACCAATTGCCTTTGAATTATCGAAAATAAAAGTATCACCTTTTTTTAGACTATTATTTATTTCACTAACATTCCCAATTCTTATTTTAGGCCCCTGCAAATCTACCAAAACACCAATCGGTTTCTTAATTATTTCTTCAGCTCTCCTAATTTTATTTATATATTCTGCTAAATCATTTTCACTTAAATGAGAGCAATTTAATCTAAAAGCATTTGAGCCTGCTTTAGAAAGTTCTATTATTTTCTTAATTGTTTTTGAAGAGGGCCCTAAGGTTACAAGTATCTTTGTTTTTCTTTGTATAATTTCTTTATTATTCATGTTTATCTTGTAACAGATTCATTTTAATTTTGTTAAAATCTTTTGTTAAATAATTTTCTAAAAAAATATTAGTTGAATGATAAAAACCCAAAACGAAAATAAAGATAGTAATTTTTTAATTATTTGTGACCATGCATCAAATAATATCCCTTCAAACTATAATAATCTGGGTTTGGGTAAAGATATTTTAGATACACATATTGCTTATGATATAGGTGCGAAGGAGTTGTCAATTAACTTATCGAATATCCTTGATTGCCCATTAATAATGTCTGATTTTTCAAGATTATTAATAGACCCTAATCGAGGAATTGATGATCCAACTCTAGTTATGAAGATATCTGATAATATTATAATTGAAGGCAATAGAAACATCTGTAATTTTAAGGAAAATAAGGAAAAAAACTATAGAATAGAAAAATATTATGATGTTTATCATAATAAAATTTTAGAATTAATTAATTTAAAAAAAAATAAAAAAAAATATCTTGCGATTATTTCAATTCATAGCTTCACACCCTTTTGGCAAAATAAAAAAAGAGATGTTGATATTGGTATCTTGTGGGATAATGATAAACGTCTTCCGGAGATATTTTTTAATTTCTTTCTAAAAAATCATAGAGAATTAATTATAGGTGATAATAAACCATATTCAGGCAGATTAAAAAATGATACAATATATAAACATGCAACAATGAACGGGCTTTCAAATATATTAATTGAAATAAGACAAGATCTAATTTTAGAAAAGACTGGCCAGGAATTTTATGCTGAATTAATATCAAGACCATTATTAATTAATAAAGATAATTCTGCTTTATTTAAACAATCTTTTTGTTCATCATTGGCTTTGTGATTTTAGGAGGTTAAATTGATATCTGATAAGAAAATTGAAATTCAAGCTGCAGCTTTTAGAAAATTAGTTAGTCATTTTCAAGAAAGAACTGATGTTCAAAATATAGATATTATGAATTTGGCAGGTTTTTGTAGGAATTGTTTATCTCGATGGTATCAGGAGTCATCTCTTGAGTTAGGAGAAGAGATTTCACAAGATGAAGCAAGAGAATTAATATATGGGATGCCGCAAAAAGACTGGAAAGAAAAATTTCAGAAATAACGTATTTTCTTTTAACCAATTCATAATAAATAAAAAAAAGACTAGAAAACTTTAATTTTTTAACGTAACTAATATAACCCGATTTTTATAGAAGATAAGATAAATGAAAATATATATTGTTAAAGAGACCTCATCTGATGAGAGGCGTGTAGCGTTAGTACCTGATGTAGCTAAGAAATTCATTAAGGATGGCTTTAATATATTTCTAGAGAAAGATGCTGGTCATTTAAGTAAATTTACTGACGAAGATTATTCATCTATAGGAGTTAATATTGATAATCAGCAAGAAAATATTTCTGATGCTGATGTAATATTTTGTGTAAGAATTCCTGATGATAATACTATCAATAAAATCAAATCAGGTGCATGTTTAGTTGGTCTTTTAAATCCTTACGATAATAGAGAAAAATTAGAACTTTTATCAAAAAAAGGTATAAATGCTTTCTCAATGGAGTTAATTCCTAGATCTCCAAGAGCACAATCAATGGATGTTTTGTCCTCACAGTCCAATTTAGCAGGATATAAAGCAGTAATTAATAGTGCTTCTTTATATAACAAAGCAATGCCAATGATGATGACAGCAGCCGGTACAATAGCTCCTGCAAAAATTTTTATTATGGGAGTTGGTGTTGCTGGTTTACAAGCAATTGCGACTGCAAAGAGACTTGGGGCTGTAGTTTCAGCTACTGATGTTAGAAGAGCTGCAGGCGAGCAGTGTGAAAGTTTAGGCGCCTCTTTCATTATGGTTGATGAAGAAGAGGACTCAGAAGATTCAGGTGGGTATGCAAAAGAAATGTCTAAAGATTATCGGGAAAGACAAAATAAGCTAATTTCTGAACATATAAAATCTCAAGATATAGTTATTTGCTCAGCTCTAATACCTGGAAAAACTGCGCCTACTTTATTGACTGGAGAGATGGTTAAATCAATGAAATCAGGTTCTGTAATAGTTGATATGGCAATTGAAAGAGGTGGAAATTGCGAACTAACTAAGCCAAATGAAAATGCTGAAATTGAAGGTGTTACAATTATTGGTGATATGAATATGATTGGTGGATTAGCTCCTAATGCCTCAAATTTATATTCTCGAAATCTTCATTCATTTTTGTCATTGTTTATAGATTTAAATTCTGATGAAAAGTTAAATTGGGAAGACGAGATTGTTGAAGCGGTAAATATCGTTAAAGATAGTAAAATATCTGAAAGTTTTGTTAAATAAATTTAATAGGGAAAAATTATGGATATTAGTCCTTTAGTCTATTATGGAAGTATTTTTGTTCTAGCTATTTTCGTTGGTTACTATGTTGTTTGGTCTGTAACACCTGCTCTTCATACACCCTTAATGTCAGTCACGAATGCTATTTCAGCGGTTATTATTGTGGGTGCCATTATTGCTATGGGCACTGAAAGTTCAGGTGCATCTGGAACAATATCAAAAATTGTTTCTTTTTTTGCTTTAATTTTTGCTTCAATTAATATTTTTGGTGGCTTCCTTGTGACCCAACGGATGTTAGAAATGTACAAAAAAAAGGTGAAGAAAGATGTTTAGTGATTTTATGTCAGTAGATTTAACAGCATCTTTGTATCTATTGTCTGGAGTATTTTTCATTCTTGCCATTAGAGGTTTATCATCACCAGAAACTGCAAGAATTGGAAATTACCTTGGTATGTCAGGTATGCTCATAGCATTCATTGTTACAATACTTAATCTTGAAGATAATTCTCTTTCAAATCTAATTTTAATAGTTTTAGGTATTTCAATTGGTGGACTAATAGGTACATTTCTATCCAAAAAAGTTGCAATGACAGATATGCCCCAAATGGTAGCAGCTCTTAATTCTATGGGTGGCATGTCAGCTGTTTTAGTTGCATGGGCAGCTTTTTTATCTCCTGCTGCTTTTGGTTTAGAAATTAATGGATATATTGCTACTGCTAGTATGGTGGAGATGTTATTAGGAATTTTTGTTGGCGCAATTACATTTTCAGGTTCTGTTATAGCTTTTCTTAAATTACAAGGTTTAATGAAGAGTGCTCCGGTTATTCTTCCATTAAGGCATGTGATATCTATTGGTGTTTTTTCAATTATTTTAATTTGTTCATATTTAATTTTAGCGGGGTCACAAAATGATCAGCTTTTATTTTTAATTATCAGTATTCTCTCTTTAACCTTGGGTCTTCTTTTAATAATACCAATTGGAGGTGCAGATATGCCTGTTGTTATAGCAGTTCTGAATTCTTATTCAGGATTTGCAGCAGCAATTATTGGTTTCACGTTAAATAATTTAGCTCTTGTTATAACAGGGGCATTGGTAGGATCTTCTGGAGCTATTCTTTCATATATTATGTGTGTAGCAATGAATAGATCTTTCTTTTCAGTTATTATGGGTGGATTTGGTGATGAAGGAACTGGAGGCGAACAAGTTAAAGAGACTAGACCTGTTAAGATAGGCTCAGCAGATGATGCTGCTTTCATCCTCAAGAATGCAAGCTCAGTAATAATAGTTCCTGGTTATGGAATGGCAGTTGCTAGGGCTCAAAACTCTCTTAAAGAGATGGTGGATAAATTGAAAGAGATGGGTATTAAGGTTACTTATGCAATACATCCTGTAGCAGGAAGAATGCCGGGTCATATGAATGTTTTATTGGCTGAGGCCGATGTGCCATATGATGATATCTATGAATTAACTGAAATTAACTCAGACTTCGCCCAAGCTGATGTGGCATTTGTAATAGGTGCTAATGATGTTACAAATCCAGCAGCTAAATCTGACCCTAATAGTCCTATTTTTGGTATGCCTATTTTAGAAGTTGAAAATGCTAAGACAGTACTCTTCGTTAAAAGAAGCTTAGGAATTGGTTATGCGGGCATTGATAACGATTTATTTTACCAAGAAAATACTATGATGCTTCTAGATGATGCAAAAAAGATGTCAGAGGATATTTCTGCTAGTATATAAAGATTGATTTATTTAATAAGATTTTCTTTCATCAGAGCTTTTCTTCATAGGAATAAGACCTTCACGCATTGCCCTTTTTCTTGCTAGTTTTCTAGCTCTTCTAATAGATTCAGAATGCTCTCTAGCTTTCTTTTCAGATGGTTTTTCGTAACAGTTTCTGAGTTTTACTTCTCTAAAAACACCTTCTCTTTGCATTTTCTTTTTTAAAACCCTCAACGCTTGTTCTACGTTGTTATCTCTTACTGAAACTTCCATTTAAATCCTATATTATTATTTATTCAGTTTGATTACCAAAGGCGATTAATAATGTCTAGTAAACAAATAATTTATATTTATAAAAAATTAAAAAATTTTTTCTTTATTAAATAATTCAGTTATATGACCCATTTTTCTACCTTTTTTTGCTTCTTTTTTATTATAAAGATGAATTTTTACCTTTTCTGTATCATTTTTATCACACCAATCTTCTATCTCTTCACCTATAATATTAATCATATGGGCGCTATTTTTTAATACTGGTTCCTTAATTTCATTCCCTGATACACATATCATATGCTGCTCAAATTGACTTATGCTGCATGCATCAATAGTCCAATGACCAGAATTATGAACTCTTGGAGCAATTTCATTGACTAAGATTTGATCTTTTACAATGAAGAACTCTACCGCGAGAACACCAATGTGATTAAGTTCAGTAATAATTTTTTTTGAATAATCTATGAGTTTTTTGGTTTGATTTTCAGATAGACTTATTGGATTGTAGGTATGTTTCAATATGTGATTTTCATGTATATTTTTTCCTATAGGAAAAAAAGATGTATTACCTTTAATATCTCTTGCAATTATAACGGATACTTCAAATTCAAAAGGTATTCTTTTTTCAATAATTGAATTATTAATAATTTTATTTAAAACTTCGTTTGGATCATCAGACTCTTTAAGACTAAACTGTCCCTTTCCATCGTAACCAAGAGTTCTGGTTTTTATTATGCTATCAGTAAACTCATTTTGTGCTGAAGATATATCATCTATAGTTCTTAAATCTTTATATGGAGCAATAGGTACTTTTAATTTATCTAAAAATTTTTTTTCGGTTAACCTATCTTGGGTTAACAACAAACTTTTTTTCCCTGGTCTTATTTTTTTTTGATCTGTTATGAAATCGATTGTTTCAATAGGTATATTTTCAAATTCATAAGTAATATAATCAACATTATTTGAAAATTTAATTATTTCCTTTTTATCGTTATAATCTCCAACGCTAAAATAAGTTGATCTTCCTTTAGATGGACAATCATACTCTGGACAAAAAATATGAGTTTCAATATCTATCTTTTTTGCTGCATCACAAAGCATCATTCCTAATTGACCGCCGCCTAATATTCCAATGATTGGTTTAGCCATCAATTGGACTTAACGCTACTGATTTTGTTTGTTTTAGTCGCCAATTTTCTAAGCGGTTAGAAATTTTCGTATTTTTATTTGATAGTATTGATACAGCCAATAAAGCAGCATTTTTTGCTCCAGCCGATCCAATTGCCAATGTTCCAACTGGAACACCTGCAGGCATTTGAAGAATTGATAGTAAGCTATCAATTCCTTTTAAAGATTTGCTCTCAATAGGAACACCAAGAACAGGAAGTGTAGTTAGTGAGGCAATCATTCCCGGCAGATGAGCTGCTCCACCTGCTCCAGCTATAATTACACAAATGCCATTTGATTTAGCTTTTTTTGCATAATTAAAGAGCCTATTTGGTGTACGATGCGCAGAAACTATTTTAGTTTCATAAGATATCTTAAGTTCATCTAAAATATTACATGTATCTTGCATGGTTTCCCAATCTGATTTACTTCCCATAACCACTGAAACTAAGTTTATTTTATCAGATTTTTTATTCACAATTACTCTCTATTATTAATCTTCTTTTTTTAACTCATTAAGTTTTGCAAACACACTATCAGAAGTATACTCTTTTTCTTCTTGATTGTTACTTTCTTCGGTTAGTGTATTTTCTTCAATATTATCTTCTATAGCTTGTTCAGTCTCGGTATTAACTGTTTCTAAATTTTGTTCAACATTTGTTTCTTTAACTTGTTCGTTAGTTATAGTTTCAGGTGCTGAAATTCCTTCACCTTCATATTTTTTTGCTTCTTCAGCTTTTCTTTTTTCAATTCTTTTAAAAGCTTTCTGAACTGCATTATCAAGATCTAATTGAGTACATAATCCTACTGATACTGGGTCAACAGGGGTGAGGTTTGCTGAGTTCCAGTGTGTTCTATCTCTTATAGATTGAATTGTAGATTTTGTTGTTCCAACAAGTTTACCGATTTGGGAGTCTAAAAGCTCAGGATGATTTCTTACTAACCAAAAGATAGAATCTGGTCTATCTTGTCTTTTAGATAAAGGAGTATACTTCTTTCCAACTCTTCTTGCGACTTCAGGTAAATCCTCTCTTTTCTGAATAGCTTTTAATCTTGCATTTTTATCTTTTTGACAATCTTCAATTTCTAATCTTGTAAGTTGACCTGCCGCAATAGGATCAGCACCTCTGATACCATGATCCACATCGCCATCAGCAATTCCCTTAACCTCAAGAATATGTAAACTACAAAAGTCAGCAATTTGTTCAAAAGTTAATGCTGTATTATCTATTAACCAAACAGCTGTAGCTTTAGGCATTAATGGTTGATTCATATTTTTCTCCAAAGATAATAATTTTTATAAATTACTATCGGCAATCTATATAAGATAAAATGTAATTTGTAAAAATTTCTGTATAAAAATCTATAAAATAATATTCTTAGGTTATACTATTAATAATATTGTTGAAAAAATAAGAATAATCAATGGATTAATTAATGGAAGATGAAGTTTTAATAAAACAATCAATTATTGATGATTTAAAAAAAGAGTACCTTGATGAATTAAGCATTAATGAACTTCAGGAGAGAATTTCATCTTTAAATGACGAAATAGATAGGGCCGAAAAGAAAATAGAAGTTAAAAAACTATCTAAGAACAATGCTGAAAATTTTTTTAAAAAATAAATAAATTGAAATTTATAAATAAAATTAAGACTCAGTTTCTTCCTGGTCTGTATTATCTGAATTATTCTTTTCTGAGCTATCGTTTTTTGAGGAACCGCTTAGAAAACCCTCAAATTTTTTATTAAACTTGCCAACCCTTCCATCACGATCAAGGATTTTCTGACCACCACCAGTCCAGGCAGGGTGTGTTGTGGGATCAATATCTAAAACTAAAGTACCATTAGCTTCACCCCAAGTTGAACGCGTTTGAAAACTAGATCCATCAGTCATTTTAACCGTTATCATATGATAGTCTGGATGAGTGTCTTTTTTCATTTAATTACCTATTTTTTGAACGTTTTACATTGCATTTGTATGTCATGCAAGTATTAAAAACCTAATTTTTCACTCAAAGCTAAAATTATATCATCATTTCCAGATATAATATTTCCTTCCAAAAGATCTTTATCACTTCCATCAATCCCTTTTGCAAAACCACCTGCTTCACGTACCAGTAAAATACCAGCTGCTATATCCCAAATGGAAAGACCTCTCTCCCAAAAAATATCGTACCTACCAGCGGCAATCCATGCAAGATCAAGAGATGCCGAACCAGATCTTCGTATACCAGCAACTTCCGGAATAATCATATCCATTTCTTTTATAAATAATTCTTTGTTACCCCTTCCTAGATGAGGAATTCCTGTTATCAAAATTGAATCAGATAGTTTTTTTCTGGTTGCTACTCTTATTCTTTTGTCATTTAAAAAAGATCCCTTACCCCTTTCTGCTGTAAACATTTCATCTGTAATAGGGGAATAAATAATTGCTGCCTCTAATCGGTTATTAATTTCAGCTGCAATTGAAATAGCAAAATTTGGATTTCCATGCATAAAGTTTGTTGTACCGTCAATTGGATCTACTATAAACCTGGCTTTGGTATTTTTATTTTCTATAGGCCTAGACTCTTCCATTACAAAGGACCAATCTGGTTTTGCATATGATAGTTCATCATAAATTATTTTTTGAGTTCTTATATCTGAAGCTGTAACAAAGTTTGCAGGTCCTTTAGTTTTAACCTGAAGATTTTCAAGTTCATTAAAATCTCGTCTTAACCCTCTTGAGGCTTTTTTTGCAGCCTTTTGCATTATATTTATGAGTGGTGAGTCCATTAATCAACACGTTTAACATAAGATAGGTCTTCTGTATTAATAATAATTTTCTCATCAGTCTGAACGAATGGTGGTACCATTACTCTTAATCCATTCTCCAATATTGCTGGCTTGTATGATGCAGCTGCAGTCTGTCCTTTTACAGTTGGTTCAGTCTCACTAACAATTAGAGTTACTTGATCGGGTAATGCAATATTAATCGGTGTTCCTTCATGACTCTCAATTTCAACATCCATTCCATCTTGAAGTAATGCTTTTTTTTCTCCTATAAAATCCAAAGATACTTCAATTTGTTCATAAGTTTCTTTATCCATAAATGAGGCAAGGTTTCCCTCAGTGTACAAATATTGATATGATTTATTATCAAGTCTTAATCTTTCTATTGTTTCTGATGCACGAAACCTCTCATTAAGCTTAGTACCATCTGGGATTTTTTTTAACTCTACCTGAGCAAAAGCTCCTCCTTTTCCAGGTTTTACGTGTGAAGTCTTAACCGCAACCCAGATTGCATCATTATGCTGAATTATATTACCCGGTTTAATTTCATTGCCATTAATCTTCATTAGAAATCCTTAGTATTAGTTTTCCTGGTCTTTAGTCCACACACCTTTTGTTGCAAGAGAATTCATTTTTGCTCTATGCAAGAAGGCTTTTGAGCATTCTCCTTCATTTTCTTGCAAGCCTTGCCAAGCCTGTAAAGCTGAAGCTTGAAGAGCTCTACCATAAGAAAAACTTAAATTCCATGGAGTTCCTTCAATTTTATTAATAGCATTAAGATTTTCAGTTGCTTCAACTTCAGATTGACCACCAGATAAAAAAACTATTCCAGGAACCTCCGACGGAACAGTTTCCTTAAAGCAATTGACTGTCATATTTGCAATTTCTTCTGGTGAGGATTGCTTTGAGGATTCTTTTCCGTCTATAACCATATTAGGTTTTAGACAAATACCCTTTAAATCAACTTTATGTTTAACTAAATCGTCAAAAACTTTTGTAAGAGTATTTTTTGTTACTTCATAACATTTCTCTATTGAGTGAGAGCCGTCCATTAATACTTCTGGTTCAACAATTGGAACTATATCTGCCTCTTGGCAAAGGGCAGAATATCTTGCAAGAGCATGAGAGTTAGTATCAATACATAGAGGAGAAGGAATATCATCGGAAATTGCTATTACCGCTCTCCATTTTGCAAATTTAGCACCCAAGCTTGAGTATTCTTGTAATCTTTCCCTTAACCCGTCTAAACCCTCGGTTACAGTTTCACCAGACATCATTGCTAATTCCTTGGCTCCCATATCAACTTTAATACCAGGAAGTGACCCTGCTTCATTAATAATATCAACTAGCTTTTTACCGTCTTTATTTGATTGTCTTATTGTTTCATCAAAAAGAATTACACCGGAAATATAATTCTTCATTGCCTCTTCAGTCTCAAATAAAATTCTTCTATAATTCATTCTGTTATCTTCTGTTGAGTCAACATTAATTGAATCAAACCTTTTTTTGATAGTACCTGAACTCTCATCAGCTGCTAGGATTCCTTTTCCAGGAACCACCATTTGTTTTGCTATCTCATTAATATTTGTCATTTTATTTTCCCTTATTTTCTTAATACTTCCAATCCTGGTAATTTTTCACCTGCCAACAATTCTAAAAACGCTCCACCAGCAGTAGATATATATGTAAAGTCCTTATTATAATTTGATTGACTTAAGGCAGCAACAGTATCGCCACCACCAGCCACAGAAATAATTTTTTTATTTTTTGTTAGTATTGATATTTCTTTTGCAACAGAAACTGTTCCTTTCTGAAAAGGATTTAGTTCAAATAAACCAAGGGGACCACACCAAACAACCGTCGACATTTCTTTGAGAATACCACTAATTTTACTTATTGTTTTTGATCCAATATCTAGTATTAAAGCATCAGGAGGAATTTGATCAACGGATGTTTCATTAAATGATGTACCTTTTTCCATATCCTTTGCGACCAATGCATCAACAGGTAAAATTATCTCACAATTATTTTTATTCGCGTTTAACAAGATGTTATTTGCTGTATTTATCATAGATCTTTCGCATAAAGATTTTCCAATTTTATAACCTAGCGCAAGAAGAAAAGTATTTGCCATTCCTCCTCCAATAAAAAGTTTATCAACATTTTCTGTAAGATTTTCAAGAACTTTTAATTTCGTAGATATTTTTGAACCACCAATAATACCAAGTCTTTCTCCTGAGCCGGTACTTAAAGATTTATTAATCATTAATATTTCTTTTTCTAAATATCTTCCAGAAAAAGAAGGAAGATATTCTGCAATACCTACAGTCGAAACATGAGATCTGTGTGAAACTGAAAATGCATCATTTACAAAATAATCTCCATTTTGAGCAACCTTCATTGCTAAATCTGTATCATTTTTTTCTTCACCGTCATGAAATCTTGTATTTTCATATAATATTACTTTATCGACTGAGGATGATTGTATTTTATTTTTTATATTATCTTCAAAAGAATTTTCTATAAATAGGATATCTTTTTTTAAATGTTCTTCCAATGATGTTATAACTTTCGAAAGAGAAAATTCTTTATTATTAGTACCATCAGGTCTTCCAAAGTGAGATAAAAGACAAATTTTTGAACCTTTATCTAATAACTCATTAATTGTTGGTATAATTCTTTCTATTCTTGTATCATCTAAAACAACATCATCTTTAATCGGAACATTAAGGTCTACTCTAATAAAGACTATTTTATCTTTTAAATTTTTTTTTAAAAGTTGATCTAAGTTTCTTAAATTTAACATTATTTATTTTAAATAAGTTTACCAATTACCGAAGCGGTATCGCTCATTCTATTAGCAAAGCCCCACTCATTATCATACCAGCTTAAAACTCTTCCTAATCTTCCACCAATTACTTCAGTTTGCGTTAGATCAAATGTTGAGCTGGCAGGATTGTGGTTATAGTCAATCGATACTAGAGGTTCTTCAGAAACGTTAAGTACACCTTTTAAAGCGCCAGAGGAAATCTTTTTCATAGCATTATTTATTTGGTCGACAGTAACTTTCTTCTTAGAATTAAAAACCAAATCAATCATTGATACATTAGGAGTAGGTACTCTTACAGCCGTTCCATCTAATTTACCTAATAGCTGGGGTAATACAAGGCCAACAGCTTTTGCAGCTCCTGTAGATGTTGGTATTATTGATTGTGATGCAGATCTAGCTCTTCTTTTATCAGAATGGAGTGTATCAAGTATAGCCTGATCACCAGTGAAAGCGTGAACAGTCGTCATATATCCTTGATTAATACCGCAAAGTTTATCTAAAACCATTGCCACTGGCGCAAGACAGTTTGTTGTACAAGAAGCGTTTGAGATCACTTTATGACTTTTTCTTATTTTTTTATGGTTCACTCCATATACCACAGTAATATCAGCATCTTTTGATGGAGCACTTATAAGTACTCTTTTTGCACCAGCCTTTAAATGCATCGATGCTTTGACTTTATCAGTGAAGATTCCTGTGCATTCCATTACAACATCAACATTCAATTTTCCCCAAGGAAGGTCTTCAGGGTTTCTCTCTGAGTAAATTTTAATAGGACCAAGTCCAGCATTTATTGAAGTTTTTGTGCATTTAACTTTATGAGGAAATTGTCCATGAATTGAGTCATATTGAAGTAAATGGGCATTGAAATCTGGGGTTCCTAAATCATTGATCGCAACTACCGAAATATCTTTTCTTTTTGACTCAACTATTGCCCTTAAAGCTAAACGACCAATCCTTCCAAATCCATTTATTGCAACTTTAGTAACCATTTTTTCACCTATTATTTATAAATTTTCTTTAATAACTTTAAGAACATTTTCTTTATTAATCTGAAAATGCTCATACAAATCAGATGCAGGCGCGCTTGCTCCAAAACCTTTCATTCCAAGGAAAAAACCCTTATCTCCAAGATATTTTTCCCATCCTGTACCAACTGATGCTTCGATTCCTATACGGATTCCATTGGTTTCTAAAAGCGTTTTTTTATAATCATCAGATTGTTTTTCAAATAATTCAAAACTCGGCATTGAAACAACTTTACAAACTGTGCCTTCTTTCTCTAATTCTTTTTTTACCTCTAAAGCAATGGAAACTTCACTACCTGTTGAAATAATGCAAATATCAGGCTTTTTTGGTACTGAGCCAATTTCATAACCACCTAATTCACATTTATTAGAGCTTTCAAATGTATCTCTGAAATGTTCACACCCTTGCCTACTTAAGGCAATTACTGTTGGTTGATTTGATTTAATAGCAATTTCCCAGCATTCAGCAACTTCAGTGGCATCCCCAGGTCTAAAAACATTTAAATTAGGAATAGACCTGAGACTTGGAATTTGCTCAACTGGTTGATGTGTAGGACCATCTTCACCCACACCTATAGAGTCATGCGTCATTACATGGATAACTTTTATACCCATTAAAGCTGCAAGTCTTATTGACGGTCTGCAATAATCTGAAAAAATTAAGAATGTCCCAGAGTAAGGAATTATTCCTTTATGAAGCGCCATACCATTCATGGCAGCGGCCATTCCATGCTCTCTAATTCCATAATGAATAAATCTTCCATTGAAGTCATTCCTTGAAATTGGATTTAAATCTTTAGTTTTTGTATTATTTGATGGCGTAAGATCTGCAGAACCACCGATCATTTCTTCAATTATTGGATTAATAATTTCTAAAACTTGTTGAGAAGATTGTCTTGTTGCAAGTTTTGGACTTTCAGTAGAATATTTCTTCTTTAAATCTTTTATACTATTACTAACTAAATCAGAAATATCACCATTAATTGCATGAAGAAATTTAACTTTCTTTTTATCATCAATTTTTGATAACCTTTCCTCCCAGTCTTTTCTTTTGCTTGTATTTTTTAGTCCTACAAGTCTCCAGGCATCTTTTAGGTTAGTAGGTATTTCAAAGGGGGCATGAGTCCATTGGAGATTATCTCTCATATTATCAATTTCTTCTTTATTAAGAGGTGCTCCATGTGAAGCGGACGTTCCTGCTTTATCTGGAGATCCATAACCAATTGTTGTTTTACATACAATTAAAGACGGAGTGTCTGTTTTTAATTCTTGGGCAATAGCATCTTCGATTTGAGCGTGATCATGACCATCTATTTCTCTAGTACTCCATCCAGATGCTTCAAATCTTTTACTTTGGTTAGTTGAGTCTGATAAATCCAGGGACCCATCAATTGAGATATTATTGCTATCATAAAGTACGATAAGTTTTGATAACCCTAAATGACCTGCCAAACCAATAGCTTCATGACTTATGCCTTCCATTAAATCGCCATCAGAGGCTATAACGTAAGTATTGTGATCAACTATTTCATCTCCAAAACGAGAGTTAAGAATTCTCTCTGCAATAGCCATACCAACTGCTGTTGAAATTCCTTGGCCTAAAGGTCCTGTAGTTGTTTCAATTCCAAGAGTATGACCATATTCAGGATGCCCAGGTGTTACAGAATTCAGCTGTCTAAAGTTTTTGATCTGGTCAAGCGTCATATCTTTGTAACCAATTAAATGATGTATTGCATACAATAACATTGAACCGTGACCTGCGGATAAAACAAGTCTATCTCTATCTTGCCACTCAGGAACTTTAGGATCAATTTTCAAAAATTTAGAGAATAAAACAGTTGCAAAATCTGCTGCTCCCATTGGCATACCTGGGTGACCACAATTTGCATTTTTAACAGCATCAACTGCAAGAAACCTTACTGCATCAGCCATCTTTTTTTGACTAACATCACTATTTTCCATTTTTTTTTCTCTGAATCATATGATTAATTTTTTTGAAATAATATAAAAATCTAATTTGAAGAACTAATTCTGAAACGTCAATCTTAATCTTAAAATATTCATTTTTTTAATATACTATTGAACCAATTTAATATTGATGTAATTATAAAATCTTATGAATAAAACTTTTGAAAATTTAAAAAATTATATTAACGAAGCTGACACAAGCATATCTGAGTTACTAGATCTCTATATAAAAAAATCAGCAGAATTAGAAAAAGCTAGTCAGCTTACAGAAGACCTTTCAAAAAAACTTTTAACAAGTGAAAATATTAATAGAGAAGCAAGGAAAGAAATAGAAACGTTAATTAATTATGTTAAAAATAATTAAGGTAGGAAATGGGAAATATATCCATTGAAATCAATAATAGAGAATTTTTAATTGCCTGTACTGATGGTGATGAGGACAAGGTAAGAAACCTTGCTTTGAAATTTGCCAATAGAGTTAAGAGCATAAAAGAAAGAGTTGGAGAACTTGATCAACAAAGACTTTTTTTGTTGGCTGGCATTTTAGCTGAAGAAGAAAATCAAGAGCTTAATGATGATCTAAGTATTGACGAAATGACAGAAGTTTTAAAAGGAATAACAAAAAAAATAGAAAGCAATATTGATAAATAATTCAAGTGCTAATAATAAAGCTAATTATATGTCAAAAGATCTATCTAAAGAAAAAAATAAACTGAGATTATTATGGAAAGAGAGAAGAAGAGAGATTTCTCTTAATTCTCACGACGGCTATGAAAAATCTTTTATAATAAATTTTAAAAAAGCTGTTGGTACTTTTAGAGATAAAATAATTGCTGGTTATAATCCAATAAATCATGAAGCGAATTGTTTAAATTTACTAAATTTTGCATCAAAAGAAGGTTCAAAAATAGCACTTCCTTATACTAATGAAAATAAAATATTAGAATTTAGAGAGTGGCATTTCGATGATCCATTAAAAAAAGATAAATTAGGTATTTTATCACCATCATCAAAAAAAATTGTAATACCTGATGTTATTATAATTCCATTGTTAAGTTTTGACTTAAGTGGTACTAGACTTGGCATGGGTCTAGGTATTTATGACAGAAGCCTTCCATTTTATGAATTAAGTGATAAATATGGGCTGGCTTTTTCCAATCAGAAGACAAAGAGGCTTATTAGAGAAGAGCATGATTTTTTGATTGATGGAGTAATTACAGAAAAGAACTTTTTAAGTTTTGGAAGGAAGAAAAATTGAGAATATTATTTTTAGGCGATATTGTTGGCAGGTCAGCTAGAGATTCTGTCATAAAAAAAATGCCTGATATTAGAAGAGATTATTCTCTGGATTTTGTAATTGTTAATGGTGAAAATGCTGCTGGTGGATTCGGAATAACGGAAGATATTTGTGAAAAACTTTTTTCTTCAGGTGTTGATTGTATCACAACTGGTAATCATGTTTGGGATCAGAGAGAGCTCTTAAAGTATATTGATAATGAAAATAGACTGTTAAGACCTATTAATTTCCCTAGTGAAACACCTGGTAAAGGTCTGAATATTTATAATAATCAATTTGGTCGTATCCTTGTTGTAAATGTCATGGGAAGACTCTTTATGGAGTCATTAGACGATCCTTTCTCAGCTATAGAGAAAGTATTATCTGAAAATCATTTGGGTGAAAATTGTGAGGCTATAATTATTGATATACATGCAGAAACTACCTCAGAAAAAACTGCTATGGGTCATTTTTGTGACGGAAAAGTCAGCTTAGTTGTAGGAACTCATACGCACATACCCACTGCTGATTATCAGATTTTACCATACGGAACCGCTTACCAAACCGATGCAGGTATGTGCGGTGATTATGACTCAGTTATAGGTATGGAAAAAACTGAACCTATAAGAAGGTTTGTTGAAAAAACACCTGGGGGAAGATTTAATCCTGCTCAAGGTGATCCAACCCTTTGCGGAGTAATTATTGAAACTTCAAGTGATGGGTTGAGTGAATCAATTGAACCGTTTAGAGTTGGAGGTATTCTGTCTCAAACAAAGAAACAATAATTAATTAAAGATAGAATTAAAAAGAGTTTACAAAATGGCAGGACATTCCAAATTTAAAAATATACAATTTAGAAAAGGGGCTCAAGATAAAAAGAGAGCTAAAATTTTTGCGAAAATTTCTAAAGAAATTACTGTTGCAGCTAAGTTAGGTTTACCTGATCCAAGTGCAAATCCAAGATTACGTTCTGCAATTGCTCTTGGTAAAGCTCAAAACATGCCAAAGGACAATATAGAAAGGGCTATAAAAAAGAGCTACGATGAGAATGGTGAGAATTATGAATCTGTTCGTTATGAAGGCTTTGGTATTGAAGGAGTTGGGATAATAGTTGAAACATTAACAGATAATAGAAATAGAACTGCAGGAGATATTAGATCAGTTTTTTCAAAACATGGTGGTAATTTGGGAGAGACTGGTTCCGTTAGTTTCATGTTTAATCATTTAGGTATAGTAAAATTTTCAAAATCAGCTGGTAATTTTGATGATATTTTCGAGATTGCTAATGATGCAGGAGCTCTTGACTGTGATTTATTAGATGATGAGTATGAGATATCTTGTTCAACTGACGATTTGCATCAGGTTACGGAAAATATCGAAAATACTCTTAGTTGTGTTATTACCTCTCAATTGACTTGGAAACCATTAAATCAAATACCTTTAAATAAAGAAAAAGCTCTAAAAATAATAGAAATGATTGAAGTCTTAGAGGATCATGATGATGTACAAGAAGTTTTTGCAAATTTTGATTTACCTGAAGAGGTTTTTAATGAATTACAGTAGGAAAATTTTTTAAAATGCCTTCACCACAAAAAGTTAAAGGAAAATCATTTGAAAATGCAAAAGCAAAATTTTTAACAGAAATTTATGGTGAAAAATTTATAAGAGTGCCGACATCTGGTGCCTTTTTAGGTGGACAAAATTATGATAGAAGGCACACAATGTCTCAAGGTCAGGTTATGGCTTTTAAAGGCGATATAATACCTCCTGATGATTGGATTTATTTCAATTGTGAATGTAAATTCTACAAAGATTTTAAATTTCATTTATTATTCAATGAATCTAAAATATTAGATAGTTGGATTGATGAAACTTTGGCAACGGCTAACGAAAATGACCTAAACATTATTTTTATGAAATTTAATAATATTGGAGAGTATGTTGCTTATCAAAGGCGAGAAAAATTTAAAGTTAAAAATTTTGTTTCATATTCAAAGGGATGGAATTTTACTTCTCATGAAAGTTTTTGGAATGATTATAATATGAGTAAAATAAGAGATAGGTCCAAGGGAATTAACCTTTAAAAAATAAATAACTTTATAATAACGTTATGAAAAATAAAAAACCAATGAAAGATTTACCAGAGGTAAAACTTTTTAATAAATATATCGATGGTAAATCTATTGCTCTTGCTGTTTCAGGTGGTCCTGACTCTACTGCAATGATGCAAATAGCTGCTTTTTCAAAAAAAATAAAAAATAGTAATGTTACAGTTATTGTCGTTGATCACGGTCTGAGGAAAGAGTCAAAAAATGAAGCAGAAATTGTTTGTCAAAATGCAAAATTACTTGGTTTTAAGTTTAAAACTCTTAAATGGGATGGTGTTAAACCAAAAACTCGTATTCAAGAAATAGCAAGAAAAACAAGATATAAATTAATAACCTCTTGGTGCAAAAAAAAAGGAATTGAAAAGCTTTTTCTGGCTCATCATCTTGATGATCAAGTTGAAACCTTTTTTATGCGCCTTGGTAAGGGGTCTGGCGTTGATGGCCTTGCTGTTATGAGTTTTGTTACAGAAACATCTACACTTAAATTAGTGAGGCCTTTTTTAGAAATACCAAAGACTAGATTTATAAAAATACTAGATACCTCCAATCTTGAATGGATTTCGGACCCAAGTAATTTTAACTCAGATTATAAAAGATCAAGGATTAGAAAAATTTTACCAATTTTATCTAAAGAGGGAATTAATTCTAAACAAATTGGATTAGTTATAAAAAGGATGCGATTAGCAAAAGATGCTTTGGATACTCAAACTAGTTTTTTGTTAGAAAAATACTTATCAAATGTAGATAATGTGGCATATTTTTTGAATAAAAATTTATTGAAAGTCTCAGCAGAAAAAGAGATATTGCTTAGGGTTTTAGAAAAAATTTTTATGAATATTTCGGGGTCTATTTATCCTCCAAGGAGAAATAAACTTGAAAATATTTTATCTTGGATTTTAGAAAATAATAATGTTGCAGCCAAAACTTTAACTGGTGTGGTTGTTAGAAAAAGAAAAAATGAATTTATTTTTTATAGAGAGCCAGAGGACTGTTATAAATCAGTTAATATTAGACCTCTGACTTCAAGGTACAGTTGTTGGGATGATAGATTCTTTTTAAAGGCTAATAAATCTAATAATCTACAAATAAGAGCTCTTGGTGATGTTGGAATTACAATACTAAAGGAAGAAAGGATACTAAAGAGACAAGGTTTTCAAAATGTTCCTTTATCTGCATGGAAAACTGTTCCAGGAGTTTGGTCAAAAAAAAGACTTATTTCAGTGCCAACTTTAGGTTATTGTAAACAAAAAGATTTAAAAATTTATATAAAATCGAATAAAATTATATAAATGCACTAGTAATTCATTATTTAGTTACTATTTATATGAGTATGTAATTAACTAATTGTTTAGAAAGAAGGTAAAAAGTGAATAACGGAAATTTAAGAAATATTATAGTTTGGGTCATATTGGCATTTTCTTTATTAGGTTTGTATAACTTAATTGATAATCCTATTGTTTCAAAAAATCAGTCAGAGATTACTTTTTCTCAACTCTTAGCTGAAGTCGATGCAGGTAATGTCGTAGATGTTGAGATTTCTGGTGATAATATTTCTGGACATTATTCAGATGGACGATCTTTCAAAACTTTTGCTCCTTCCGATCCAACCTTAATTGATAGGTTATACAATAGAGGTGTATCAATTTCTGCTAAACCAGAAAAAGAAGGTGGTTCAATTTTTCTGAATATACTTATTTCATGGTTCCCAATGTTATTATTGATTGCTGTATGGATCTTTTTTATGCGTCAAATGCAAGGTGGTGGCGGAAAAGCTATGGGCTTTGGTAAGTCAAAAGCTAAACTTTTAAATGAAAAAAGCGGTAAAGTTACATTTGAAGATGTTGCTGGCGTTGATGAAGCAAAAGATGACCTACAAGAGATAGTTGAATTTCTAAAAGATCCTTCAAAATTTCAAAGATTAGGCGGTCGTATTCCAAAGGGAGCTTTATTAGTAGGACCTCCAGGTACAGGTAAAACATTACTTGCAAGAGCCATTGCTGGCGAAGCAAATGTTCCATTTTTTACTATTTCTGGTTCTGATTTTGTTGAAATGTTTGTTGGTGTTGGAGCTAGTCGTGTAAGGGATATGTTTGAGCAGGCAAAAAAGAATGCTCCTTGCATAATTTTTATTGACGAAATTGATGCTGTAGGAAGATCTCGAGGTGCTGGTTTAGGTGGTGGAAATGATGAAAGAGAACAAACTCTTAATCAGCTTTTGGTTGAAATGGATGGATTTGAAACAAACGAAGGTATTATTCTAATTGCTGCTACAAATAGACCTGATGTTCTTGACCCTGCTTTGTTAAGACCGGGAAGGTTTGATAGACAAGTAGTAGTTCCAAACCCAGATATAATTGGTAGAGAAAAAATATTAAAGGTTCATATTCGTAAAGTTCCTATATCATCAGATGTTGATATAAGGGCAATAGCAAGAGGTACACCAGGATTTTCAGGTGCAGATCTTGCCAATATTGTAAATGAAGCTGCACTTCTTGCTGCAAGAAGAGGTTTAAAGTTGGTTTCTAATGCAGAATTTGAAGATTCTAAAGATAAAGTTATGATGGGTCCAGAACGAAGATCAATGGTTATGACAGAGGAAGAGAGAACTTTAACAGCTTATCACGAAGCTGGTCATGCACTTGTTTCTTTAAATTATTCTTCATCTGATCCTATCCACAAGGCAACAATTATTCCAAGAGGTCGTGCTTTAGGAATGGTTATGCGTCTACCTGAAAGAGATCAAATTTCTATTACCAGAGAGAAAATGTTTGCAAATCTTGCTGTTGCAATGGGAGGTAGAATTGCTGAGGAAGAAGTATTTGGTTACGATAAAGTTACTTCAGGTGCATCATCAGATATTAAACAGGCAACTGACCTAGCTAGAGCTATGGTAATGCAGTATGGAATGTCTGAAAAATTAGGTTTTTTATCTTATGGTGATAATGAAGAGGAGGTTTTTCTTGGAAGATCTGTTGCAAGAACTCAAAGTATGTCTGAAGAAACTCAAAAACAAGTAGACTCAGAGGTTAAGGTTATAGTTGACAAATCATATAAAGATGCTGAAAAAATAATCAAAGATAAAAGAAAAGATTTAGATATTATTGCTAAAGGGCTACTTGATTATGAAACATTAACAGGTGATGAAATAATTAATCTTTTAAAAGGTATAGATCCTACCAGAGAAGATCCTTCCGATGATGATACAGGTGGAAAAACTTTATCAGGCTCTGTTCCCAAAACAGGCGGAAAAGCCCAAAAAACAGAACCAGGTCTTCAAGGTACTTAATAAAATTTTTTTGGGGGATTGATTGAACAAAAAATTCTTTGGTACCGATGGTATTCGTGGGACTGTAAATGAGTCATATTTAACAGTAGATACAGCTCTAAAATTAGGTATAGCTGCTGGAAAAGTATTTACAAGAGGTCCTCATATTCACCGCGTTGTAATAGGCAAAGATACAAGAGTATCTGGTTATATGCTTGAAACAGCTTTAACATCAGGCTTTACATCTGTAGGAATGGATGTTTTTTTATTTGGTCCTATTCCAACGCCAGCAGTTGCCTTTTTAACTCAAGCATTAAGAGCTGATATTGGAGTAATGATAACAGCCTCTCACAATACATATGAGGATAATGGATTTAAATTATTTGGACCTGATGGATATAAACTTTCCGATAAAAAAGAACTAGAAATTGAAGAGTTAATGTTATCAAAAGACCTGCTAGAGTTTCCACGATCAGAATATATTGGTAGGGCTAAACGAATAGACGACGCACAAGCTAGATATATTGAATATGCTAAAAGATCTTTTCCAAAAGATAAAACTCTTGAAAATATAAAAATTGTTTTAGATTGCGCTAATGGAGCTTCTTATAAAGTTGCACCAGAAACATTTTGGGAGTTAGGTGCGAAAGTAACGGTAATCGGTAATCAACCAAATGGTAAAAATATTAATTTAAACTGCGGTTCTACCAATACTGACCTATTAAAAAAAATAGTTGTTGAAGAAAGAGCTGATATTGGAATAGCTCTCGATGGTGATGCCGACAGAATGATTATTGTCGATGAGAAAGGAGAAGAGGTAGATGGCAATCTTTTGTTCGCTTCTATTGTTAAAAATTGGAACGATAGAGGTATTCTTGAAAATAAATCTGTAGCTTCAACGATTATGGCTAACTTTGCATTAGAAAATTATTTATCAGGAATAGGAATTGATCTAATTCGTACAAGTGTTGGAGACAGACATTTAGTTAAAAGTATGAGAGAAAATAACTTAAAAATAGGTGGAGAACCTTCGGGGCATATAGTGATGAGTAATTTCGGTACAACAGGAGATGGGCTTATTGCTTCTCTTCAAGTTTTATCTATGATGTGTTCTGAAGACAGACCCATTAGTGAGCTCGTTAACTTATTTGAACTTTATCCTCAAAAAAATATATCTATACCAATAGGTGAAAATAATCCGCTTAATGATCCAATTGTAAAAAAAGTTATTAAAGAACAAGAATCATTTTTAATTAATAAAGGTAGAATTGTTGTCAGAGAAAGTGGAACAGAACCAATTATTCGTGTTATGGTTGAGTCAAAAGAAGAAAAAATCATAAATTATATTTGTGAAAAGATTGTTTCTAGCATCGAAAAGTCTCAAGAGAAAAAGAATTAAATTCTCTTAATTGTAAATTTTATTTGACTAAAACTTTCATAGATTATATTCCCATAAGTGGGTTACCCCTCCCCAACGGGGGGCAACTATCTGGAAGGATAGAGTAAAATGATAAATAAAAAACCAATAAGCAAACCTGTATGCATAAATTTTTCATCAGGGCCTTGCACTAAAAGACCGGGTTGGAGTGTTAATTCCCTTCATAACGCTCTCTTAGGTAGAAGTCACAGAAGCAAAGAAGGCAAGATCAAATTAAAAGATGCTATTGATAAAACAATAGACATCCTTGGTATTCCTGAGGACTATAAAGTTGGAATTGTTGCTGGATCTGATACTGGTGCCATTGAAATGGCTATGTGGAATTTATTAGGGTCAAAACCAGTAGAAATTTTAGCGTGGGAAGTATTTGGTAATGATTGGAAAAAAGATATTGTAGAGCAATTGAAAATTACAAATTCAAAACCTCACACTGCTGAGTTTGGTTATCTACCTGATCTCTCAAAAATTAATTTTGATAATGATGTTATATTTACATGGAACGGAACCACTGCTGGGGTAAAAGTTCCTAATGCAGATTGGATACCTAATAATAGAAAAGGGCTAGTTCTTTGTGATGCAACCTCTGCAGTTTTTGCACAAGATGTTGAGTGGGCTAAGTTAGATGTTGTCACTTATAGTTGGCAAAAAGTTCTCGGCGGAGAAGCAGCGCATGGAATTATTGTATTAAGCCCAAAAGCTCTTAATCATTTAGAAAGTTTTTCTCCTGAATGGCCAATTCCTAAAATTTTTAGGTTAACAAAAGATAATAAAATCATAGAAGGTGTTTTTAGAGGCGAAACTTTAAATACCCCCTCAATGCTATGCGTAGAGGATTATCTTGATGTTCTTGGTTGGGTAGAAAAAATTGGTGGTTTGAATGCGTGTATTACAAGAGCTGATATCAGCCTTTCAAATATAGAAAATTGGATTGAACATTCAGATTTTTTTGATTTTCTATGCAATAATTCTGAGTATCGATCTAATACCTCTGTTTGTCTTAAGTTTAAAAATGAAGAAATAGGAAATAAAGGTGAGGAATGGCAAAGAAAATTTGCCAAAGAAATAGGCCTTATTCTTGAAAAAGAAGAAGTAGCATTTGATATTGTCAATCATCGAAGTGCTCCTCCTGGTTTAAGGATATGGACTGGTGCAACTGTTGAAAGTTCTGATGTTGAAAAACTTTTACCTTGGATTGATTGGGCCTATAAGCAAGCATTAACTAATATCGATAGTAATTAAGGGGTTGATAATGCCAAAAGTATTAATTTCTGATAAATTAAGTCCTAAAGCTGAAAAAATCTTTATTGAAAGAGGTGTTGAGGTTGATGTAATAACAGGCCTTGAAAGAGATGAGTTAATCAAAATAATAGATAAATATGATGGTTTAGCTATAAGATCTTCAACAAAAGTAACTCAAAAGGTACTTGATGCTGCAACTAACCTTAAAGTAATAGGTAGAGCAGGTATTGGTGTAGATAATGTAGATATTCCATACGCAACTTCAAAAGGTGTTGCAGTTATGAATACTCCTTTTGGAAATGCAATCACAACTGCTGAGCATGCTATTTCATTAATAATGTCACTAGTAAGAAATATTCCCCAAGCTAATGATTCTACTCATAATGGTAAATGGGAAAAATCAAAATATATGGGTACCGAAATCACAGGTAAGACTTTAGGCCTTATTGGATGTGGAAATATTGGATCTATAGTAGCTGATAGAGCTCTAGGGCTAAAGATGAAGGTTTTAGCATATGACCCCTTTTTAACTGAGGAAAAGGCTTTAGACCTCCAGGTAAAAAAAGTTGAATTTGACGAACTTCTTACGTCAAGCGATATAATTACTTTGCATGTTCCTATGACTGATCAAACTGCAAACATAATCAATAAAGAGTCTCTCGAAAAATGCAAAGATGGAATTCGAATTGTTAATTGTGCCAGAGGCGGCTTAATTGATGAGAAAGCATTAAAAAAATATATTGAAAATGGAAAAGTATCTGGCGCTGCTATTGACGTTTTTGAGATAGAGCCGGCTACTGAAAGTATCTTCTTTGGCATGGAAGAAGTGATTTGTACACCTCATTTAGGAGCATCAACTCTTGAGGCTCAAGAAAATGTTGCCCTTCAAGTAGCTGATCAGATGTCAGATTTTTTAACAACTGGAGCTGTTTCAAACGCTATCAATATGCCATCAATAAGCGCAAGTGAAGCTCCTATTTTGAAACCATTTACAAAAGTTTCGGAACAATTAGGATTGTTCGCAGGACAATTAATGCCTTCTGATTATCACGAAATTTCAATTGATTATGTTGGAGATGTTTCAGGCTATAATTGTTCACCTATAACATCTGCTGCAGTTGCTGGCATCTTAAATGCGTCATTTCCCGATATAAACATGGTTAGCGCTCCATCAATAGCTAGAGACAAAGGTATTGCAATTACTGAGACAAAAAAAGATGAGTACAGTGCGTATGAAAGTTATATTCGTATTAATTTATTATCAAAGAAGGAAAATTTTTCAATTGGTGGAACTACATTCTCAGATGGTAAACCAAGAATCGTTCAAATTAATGGAATTAATTTAGAGGCTGAGCTAATGACAAATATGCTTTATGTAACCAATAATGATGTTCCAGGGTTAATTGGAAGTTTAGGTAATATTTTAGGCAATGAAGGTATAAATATTGCAAGTTTCAATTTAGGACGAACTGCACCGTTAAAGGATGCTATGGCCCTTATTGGTATTGATAGCCCAGTAAATGAAAAAGTAATTAATGAAGTAAAAAAACTTGAATCAGTTGTAAATGTTAAAAGTCTTAACTTTAATATTATGTAAATAAGAGGAATTAAAATTGGCAAATGTAGCTGTTATTGGCTCTCAGTGGGGAGATGAAGGAAAGGGCAAAATTGTCGATTGGCTATCAAACAGATCTGATGTTGTTGTCAGGTTTCAAGGTGGTCATAATGCTGGTCATACACTTGTAATTGACGGTGTTACTTATAAATTAGCTTTGTTACCATCAGGGATAGTTAGGGGTGGTAAATTATCAGTAATTGGGAATGGAGTTGTAATAGATCCATGGGCCTTATCAAAAGAGATAAAATATATAACTGATTTAGGAATAAATGTTACTCCTGAAAATTTAAAAATTGCTGAAAATGCAACCTTGATTCTTCCTTTACATCAAAATCTTGATTCCTTGAGGGAAGGTAGCAATAAAAATATCAAAATTGGAACAACTAAAAGAGGTATTGGCCCTGCATACGAAGATAAGATTGGTAGAAGGTCTATTCGTTTAGCAGATCTAGCAAATAAAGATACTCTATCGGATAAAATTGAAAGATTGGTTAATCATCATAATATTATTTTAAGAGGTATGGGACATAATGAATTAAATCCAAAAGAAGTTTTTAATGAACTTGTATCAATAACAGAAGAAATTTTACCTTATAAAGCAAGAGTTTCCTCAATCCTCTCAGATGCTAGAAAAGCTGGAAAAAGAATTCTGTTTGAGGGAGCACAAGGTGTTATGCTAGATATTGATCATGGAACATATCCTTTTGTAACATCTTCAAATACTATTTCCCCAACTGCTTTATCAGGCGTAGGACAAAATATAAAAGCACTCAATTTTGTTCTTGGAATTACTAAAGCGTATACAACTAGAGTAGGGGAAGGACCATTTCCCACAGAGCAAGAAAATGAAATTGGTGAAGAGCTTGGAAAAAAAGGTCATGAATTTGGCACCAATACCGGAAGGAAAAGAAGGTGTGGGTGGATAGATGCTGTCATGGTTAGGCATGCAATAGAGGTTGGTGGAATCGATGGCATAGCATTAACTAAACTCGATGTTTTGGATGGATTTGAAACTATTAAAATTTGTATAGGATATGAACTTGATGGTAAAAAAATTAATTATCTACCTATAGCATCTGAAGACCAGTTTAGAGTTAAACCAATATACGAAGACGTAAAAGGTTGGAGTGACACTACTTATGGTGCTAGAAGCTGGAACGAACTTCCTGCTGAGGCTATAAAATATGTTAAAAGATTAGAAGAATTAATTGGTTGCTCTGTCTCTCTTTTATCAACTAGCCCTGAACGTGAAGATACAATCTTGGTCAAAGATCCTTTCGAAGATTAGATTTTGCTTGCAAGCATCATTAAACCATTATAACTAGATATATGTCCAAGGGGTGCCAAATGGCTGAGATGGAAATAACCAATCCCTTTGAACCTGATCCGGTTAATTCCGGCGTAGGAATGGATTTTTCTCTACAGCCACACATTAATCGTTTCTGCATAATATAATTTGTAGGAGTATTTAATGAGAAATCTTTTATATTTTTGTTTTCTAATCTTTAACACTAATTTTTTGTTAGCTCAGGAGACTCAAACCCAATCAACTATTGATGAGATAATTGTAACCGCTTCATTTAATGATGTAGATTCATATAGTTTATCATCAAGTGTTTCTGTTATTACCGAAAATGATATTTTTAGAAGAAATGCTAATCATTTGGAGGATTTACTCTTTTTAGCTCCAAATATTAATTATTCAACAGGGGCCTCACGAGGAAAGTTTTACCAAGTTCGAGGTATTGGGGAGCGAAGTGAATTTACGGAGCCAGTAAATTATTCTGTCGGGGTAATTATAGATGGAATTGATTTTACTGGTATTGCTTTGGGAGCCTCAACATTTGATATAAATCAAGTAGAAATTTTGAGAGGACCGCAAGGCACCCTTTATGGCGCAAATGCATTAGCGGGACTTATAAATATTGTAAGTAATAATCCAACTGAAGATTTTTATTCAGAAGTTTCTGGGTCAATTTCAGAGTTTGGAGGAAAAGATATTGGAATAGTTATAAGTGATTCAAACAATAAAAATTTTGGTTACAGACTAGGAATTAAAAATTCAAAAAGTGATGGTTTTATTAAAAATATATATTTGAATCAAAGCGACACCAACAATATTGATGAAACAATTACTAGAGCAAAATTTACTAAAAATTTTGATACCACAGAATTAACATTGAATATTTTCTATGCTGATATTGACAATGGTTATGACGCCTTTAGTCTTGATAATACTCGAGTAACATACTCTGATGAACCTGGATACGATAGACAGAAAACTAATGCAGCATCTGTTAAGTTTGAAAAGACTCTTAAAAATGATGATGTTATTGAACTTTTAGGAAGTTTTGCTGACTCAGAACTTGATTATGCCTATGATGAGGACTGGAGCAATACAGGAATTTGCGATGGTACTCCGTGTGATACAAAGTTATTTGGTTTTGATTGGTGGTACTCATCTTTTGATAGCTTTAATCGTGATAATCAAAATAATACTATAGATTTACGTTATATTTCGAATTCTAAAAACACTAATTGGGTAATTGGTTTTTATAATAGAGATCAAGATATAAACCTAATAAGAAAATATACTTATCTAGAGAATGATTTTAAAAGTTCTTTTGATACAAGGAATTCAGCAATTTATGGCCAGTTAACCAATAATTTCACAAATAATATAAAATTAGAGGCTGGCCTAAGGTTTGAAGAAAGGAAAGCTAATTATATTGATAATAATGGACCTACTCCAGAAGGCTTCTTTTGTATTGCAATTTATCCTAAGCCAGAGAGTTGTCTTTTTGACAATAACTATTCAAGGTCTGAAAATTTTTGGGGAGGTAAAGTTTCCTTACAGGGCGAATTAAATGAAAACTTAATGATTTATGCATTATTATCAAGGGGTTATAAACCAGGCGGTGTAAATATTGAAGGAACTATAAATAAACAAAATCTTAATTATGATTCCGAAACAATGTGGAATTATGAGTTAGGCTTAAAAGCAAATAATCAAGATAAAACAGTTTTTTTACAAACATCTATTTTTTATCAAGATCGAGATGATGTTCAAACTAAACAAAGTCTAGTCACCTCTATAGAAAGTGGAATTGAAGGTGGAGATTGCCCATGCAGTTTTTCAGATTATATTGGAAATGCTGCTTCAGGAAGTAATTATGGCATTGAGTTAGAACTTCTATTAATACCTAATAATAAATTAGAAATTTTTTCTAGTTTAGGAATCTTAGAGACTGAATTTAAGAATTTTATTAGTTATTCTCATATTAATGCCGATCCATCAAATGGGATAGGTTATGATCTATCTGGAAGAGAACAGTCACACGCACCAAAATACCATTTTAATTTGTCATTAAATTATAATTTAAGTGAATATTTATTCTTAAATTTGAATTTTGAAGCAAAGGATGAATTTTACTTTTCAGACAGGCATAATTCAAAATCTGATCATTACAATCTTTTTAATTTTGTAATTGGTTATAAAAAAGACTCATATGAAATAAATTTTTACGGAAAAAATATTACTGATAAAGATTTTCAAACAAGAGGTTTTGGAAGTTTTGGAAACGATCCAAGAAAATTTTATATAACCGAACAGTATAGCCAGTATGCAACCCCAAGGATTTTTGGTATTAATGGTAAAAAAACTTTTTAAAAGAGCTTAAGTGATGCTTCTTGAGATTTTTGCAGTAATTTTTGCAATTACCTATTTAATATTGGCTGTAAGACAAAATATTTTATGTTGGTATGCTGCATTTTTAAGTACTGCAATTTATACTTTTTTATATTGGGATGTTTCCCTATATATGGAGTCCATTCTGAATGTTTATTATTTATTAATGGCGATTTATGGATGGGCAAATTGGAATAATAAAAAAGATCAAATCGATTTACCGATTATAGAATGGTCAATTAACAAACATTTTATCTCTATATTAATTATTTTATTTTTTACTCTCGTATCTGGTTTTCTTTTAAATAATACGGAAGCGGCAAGACCTTATCTTGACTCCTTTACTACTTGGGGTTCTGTTTTCACTACTTATATGGTTACCCAAAAAATTTTATCAAACTGGCTTTATTGGTTTGTTATTAATGGTGTGGGTATTTTTCTGAATATTGATAAAGAGCTTTATTTAACTGCATTACTGTTACTAAGTTATCAGGTAATATCCATCCTTGGCTTTATAAATTGGCGTAAATCTTATTATGAACAAAAATAGTGAATTAATTAAATTAATAGAAAAAACAGCCTTAAATTTTAATTTTAAAAAAATTTCTTTTAAAAAATTACAAAATGGAAAAGTTAATAATAGTTTTTTAATTAATGACGATGAAAATAAAAAAAAATATATTTTAAGAATAAATTCACTAAAAAGTAATAAATTTAATATTAGTAGAAAAAATGAAATTATAATTTTAAATGCTATTAAGGAATCTGAAATTGCTCCTAAGATAGTTTTTTCTGATCCTCAACTTAAATTTTTAATTACAGAGTATATTGATGGTTCTGTTTGTTCAAAAAAAAATTTCTCATTAAACGATAGAGCTATTCTAAAAAAAATAATTGAAAAATATCAGAAAATTGAAATTGGATTACCTAAGTTTAATTACTTGAAACATATTGAAAAATATCAAAAAATCATTAGCCAAAAATCAATAATTGATAATAAATTAAAAAAAAGATTTGAAAAATTTTATCCTCACTTAGAGAGCTTTCAAAATAAAAATTGGTCACCAGTACTTTGTCACCATGACTTAAATCCTTCAAATATTATTAAAACTGACAAGGGTATGAAAATTATTGATTGGGAGTTTGCAGGGTATGGCCACCCAGAATATGATTTACATTGTATAGGGTTAATAGATAAAGGTGATTTTTTCTTTAATGAATTAATTAATATAATTAACGATCTTTGGCATATGATTAATAATAACTAAATATCAACAATATTTCGTTCTTTCATACTTTTTTCCAAACTTTCTTTCATTTTTTCAAGTGCCCTAACTTCAATTTGTC
>MDTB01216522.1_pt1 | contig 32113 bp, 31 predicted proteins | sample 811161 | NCBI WGS metagenome assembly MDTB01 (sample SAMN05326650, study PRJNA326480) | marine metagenome | isolation source: seawater | place: Mediterranean Sea | collected 2009 | reverse complement strand
TGCAATTATCATAGCTATTATGCTTAGGAAGAAAGGCATCATTAAGAAAAATTGATATGGGATTATAGCTCCAACTAACTGCTGTGCTCTTACTTGATAAGCATCAAGTCCAGCAAAAAGAAGAGCTCCCAGGAGAGCCCTTTCCGGTTTCCAAGAAGCGAAAATTACTAGGGCAATAGCAATCCATCCTCGTCCATTGACCATCCCAAAATAGAATGCATCAAAAGCTGACATTGTTAAATAGGCTCCACCAACTGCCATAAGTGCACTTCCCAAAATTACAGCTATAATTCTTACCAATAAAACGTCGATACCCTGGGCTTCTAGAGCCATTGGATTTTCACCGGCCATTTTTATGGCTAACCCAAAAGGGGTTCGATTAATTAGCCAAAAAATCAATATTACTGAAATAATCGCAAAATATGTAAATGGTGTATGTTGAAATAAGGCTTCGCCAAGGAAAGGGATTTCTGAAACAAAAGGAATATCAATTGGTTGAAAAGACTCAATCTTTGGAGGTGTTGTGGACGAAGGTAGAAGTAGTTTAAATGAGAAAAAGCCAATCGATGACGCGAGCATAGTTATACCTATACCAGTCACGTGTTGGGAAGCCCCAAGATATACAGAAAATATCGCGTGAATTAATCCAAAGATACCTCCTACAAATGCGGCAATTAATACGCCAGTATAGAGATCGGCACCCTGGTAAACTGACATCCATCCAACCATCGCACCGATTGACATTATTCCTTCTATTCCAAGGTTAAGGACACCTGCTCTTTCACAGATTAGTTCGCCAAGCGTAGCGAAGATAAGAGGACAGGCTATTCTTATGGTCGCTGCCCAAAACCCTGCCGTAAAGATAATTTCAATAAAATCAACTATCAAGTTTTTCTACCTCCTAGAACAATCTTAAATTGAAGTATTATTATGCTTAGAAGAACTAGTAAGACCGTTAAGGCTACGATGACGTCTGCCAAATATGTGGGAACATTCATAGCTCTACTCATCGCATCCGCTCCTACATAGATAGACGCTAGAAAAATTCCAGAAAAGATAACACCAACTGGATGAAGTCCAGCCAACATAGCAACAGCTATTCCAGCGTATCCGAATCCTGGTGACAAATCTAAAGTAAGATATCCCTTTAATCCGGCAGTCTCGGTAACGCCTGCCATTCCTGCCATTCCACCACTGAAAAACGCTACAACGATTATTGTTTTAATAACTGGGACACCAGCGTGGTGGGAGGCTGCAGGACTTATTCCAACGGCTTTAATTTTATATCCAAGGATAGTTCTGGAAAGTATTAACCAAGTAATCAAAGCAGTTCCGATTGCTATAATGAAACCTAAATGCAACCTTGTTCGGGAAACAATTTGACGTAAGACCCCTTCGTCTATGACTGACTTGCCTTGAGGCCAGCCAAGAGCCATCGGGTCTTTCATTGGACCTTCTAGGAGATAACCGACGAGTAACAATATTATGAAATTTGTAAGCAAAGTAGTAACGACTTCGTCCACTCGATAATAATTTCTTAAAAGAACCAACGGCAGAAGAAGCAGACCACCGGCCAATGCACCCACCAGAAATAAAAAAGGTATCATTAAAATCGTTGGCAACTGTACCATACCAGTGCCGAAAAAAGTGACAGCGAGTGCTCCGGCGTATAATTGACCTTCAGCACCAATATTCCAAAATTTTGCCTTAAATGCTATCGCAGCTGCTAGACCAGTAAGAATTATTGGAGTGGCTCTTGCTAATGTCTCTGCTAGGGCATTTTTTGATCCAAAAGCACCAATAAATAGTTCAGCGTAAGAAAGGATTGGGTTCGCGCCTGCGATCAATATTAATATACTTGCTAAAAGAAAAGAGAACATTATGGCGCAGAGAGGCGCAAAAATAATTAACCACGGTGATACGCTATTTCGTTGCTCTAATCTAAAATCAATCATTAAATTTTTCTCCAGCCATCATTAAGCCAATTCTTGTACGGTCTAATTCTTCAACTGAAAAACTCTTAGACAGATTGCCATTATAGATTACTGCAATTCTATCAGAAAGCATAAGAAGTTCATCTAAATCCTCTGTAATTAGTAAGACGGCATTTCCGTCTTGCCTAACACGTAGAATGATTTTTTGAATAGATGCAATTGCTCCCTCATCGAGTCCACGTGTTGGTTGACAAGCGATCAAAAGTTTTGGTTTTCTTGTTAGCCATCTCCCTAATAATAGTTTTTGAACATTTCCCCCTGATAATAGCCTTGCCGGTTGCTGCAAAGATTGGGTTCTAACGTCATATGTTTCACAAAGTGTTTGAGCGACAATTTTACAATGGTCTCTATTAAACCAACCGAAAGGGGTTCTTATGTTGCTATCTTCAGTTTCCGTAATTACTGCATTTTCCCATACTGACATATCACCTACTAAGCCATCAGTATTTCTATCTTCAGGGACATATGCTATTCCAAGATTCATAAATCTCCGAGGGTTGTGGCTGGTAACCTTGCTTTCTTTATAATATATCTCACCTTTTGTTGGCGTTAAATGACCGGCCATCATTTTGGCTAAGGGGATTTGTCCATTTCCTGTTACTCCTGCGATACCAAATATTTGTCCTTCGTAAACGCGAAAGTTCACTTCATTAAGTCCTTTTGTAGACTCGTTAATAGGGTTACACGACACATCCTGAAACCTCACAACCTCATCTCCTTTGGTTAAAGTCTCTTTTTGTGGGTATTGAACTGTACCACCTACAATCATTTCAGCAAGTTTGGTTCGATTCGCTTCGACGGTAGGTACCTCCCCAACGACACTACCATTTCTGAGTACAACTATTTTGTCACTTACTGACAAAATTTCGTTAAGTTTGTGAGATATCAAAATTACTGATAAACCTTGTTTTACCATTTGTTTTATAGTTGAAAATAAGTTGTCAGTTTCCTGAGGAGTAAGAGCCGCAGTGGGTTCGTCAAGTATAAGTAATTTGCAGTCGCGGTAGAGTGTCTTGAGAATTTCTAATCTTTGTTTTTCGCTTACGGACAAGTTGGCGACCAAAGTATCGGGATCAATTGGTAGACCAAATTTATCACTTAACTCTTGGAGTTTTTTCCGAGCGGATTTTTTTGGTAATGATAGACTGAGCAAAGACTTTTCACCAATAATAATATTTTCTAAGACTGTAAGGTTTTCGGCTAAAGTAAAATGTTGGTGTACCATACCAATCCCGGCATTAATGGCAATGCCTGGCTTCCCTGTGGGCAATTTAAACCCTTGAAAAAATATTTCCCCCTGATCACACTTGTAGTGACCAAACAAAATATTCATCAGGGTAGTTTTACCAGCACCATTTTCTCCTAATATAGCAAGCACTTCCCCCTGGTTTTGGGTGAACGATATTTCATCGTTCGCGACCAAGTCACCAAATTTTTTACTAATAGCTTTTATTTCAAGAAGAGCAGACATTTTATAGGTGTCTCCACAAATATTGTTTTTTGTAGAGACACGTACCGTTACTTGATCAAAATGTCGAGGTTGGCTCTTCGTCGTTTATTTCAACGACGAATTTTCCCTCGAGTATATCATTCGAAAGTTGAGATATTTGCTTCTTTACATCACTAGATATCTGGTTTTCAAACTCATAATATGGCGCTAATGATGCGCCGCCGCCTGCCATCATAGTCCAGGAGTGATATTCTTCTGATTTGAAATTCCCACCTTTAACGAGCCCTATTGCATGATCAATAGCGTTTTCCATATGCCAAAGCGCTGATGTAACCACTACACCCGTACCATTTTCTTCCTTGTTCATATCGTTTACGTTTCCAAAAGCAAGAATTCCTTTCTCTCTACAAGCATCGACTACTCCAGCTCTTTCGGCGTACATAACATCAACCCCGGCCTCTATTTGGGCGAAGGCAGCTTCTTTGGCTTTCGGTGGATCATACCAAGACCCTATAAAAGTTACTTTAAACTGAATATCAGGTTTAACTGATCGAGCGCCCTTCATAAACGCATGGAATAAACGATTTACTTCTCCGATAGCGTAGCCACCTACCATGCCAATTTTATTTGCCTTAGTCATATGCCCCGCTATGATTCCCATTAAGTAACATGGCTCATGAATATAGTTATCAAAGACAGAGAAGTTATTTCCGTGAGGTTTGAAAGGATCACCCATTAAAAAGGCTATTTCTGGATAATCATCGGCAACTTTTCTAGCTTCTTTACTGATACCAAAAGCTTCTCCTACAATGAGCTGCATGCCACTGTCACAGTACTCTCTCATGACCCTTACGTAGTCGGTATTTGCAGTGCTTTCTGAGTAAACATAATCTATTTCACCTCGTTTGGCAGCAGAATCGAGCGCGAGATGTAACCTGGCTACCCATTTCTGCTGGATCGGAACAGTATAAATGCCGGCTACCTTAATTTTTTGTCCAGCGAAGGCTTGAAGGTTTCCTAGAGTAAACACTGACCCAGTAAGCCCAGCCGTGAATAAACGTCTTGAGATGGCAATCTTTTTCATTAACTTTCTCCATATAATCTATTATTTTTTGGTGGTAAATTATGCTACCTGAAGTTCTAGTTTTTTCAAAAGATTCGTTTTAGCTTGTTTAAATATACCGCTTTATTTGTTGAGATCGCGAATACTTGCCACAATAACAAAAAAATAAAACCGTATTCTGTTTAAAGGACCTTTTCGATGTTTTAGTTTGTTGTATTTTTCTATACCACATTTGGTTTTAATTAGCATTTGTGAGACTTACTGTTAAAACTTATTCAAAGCGACCAAGCTTTTTGAAGTGTGGGACGAGACCTCAATTTATTAATATATTCCTGACAGTTAGGTTTTTCGCTGAGATCAATTCCATGATGGCCTGCCATAATCAACGCGTGACCAGACATTATATCAGCTGCACTAAATTCCCCCGCTAAGTATTCAACGTGCTTAAGTCGGTCTTCAACGCTGGTCAATATCTGCCCAAGTATTTTTGTTGCTCTTTTTACATTAACTTCATTTTTCCGTTCAGGAGGCAGGAGAACGGTTTCCACGACAATAGTGTTTAAAGGTGGCATTATCATGCCTTCGGCGAAATGAAACCATTGTAAATACTGGTGAAAATTGGAGTTAGTACTTTCTATTTGTAGTGGCCCAGACGAGTATTTTTCTAATAAGTATTGTATAATGGCGCCAGATTCGTACAACTTTACATTTCCATCTACTAACACTGGGACGCGGCCTAACGGATTAATTTTTTTAAACTCTGGTTCTCTTAAGGCACGATCACCAATAGTATATTTCTCTATTTCGTAAAGAAGTTCTAATTCTTCGAGAAGCCAAGCGACTCGAACAGCTCTAGAGTATTGTGCGTAAAACAGTTTCATCTTGTTTAACAAAAAATAGTTTCATATTATTATATTTATATTTATATATTTTGATATGTCTAGGTAATAGTATAAAATACAACTCATGAAAATTGTTTGGGGATTATATTTATTTTCTTTGATAAGTGGTCTGGGCTTTGAAAGATCCCATGCTCTTACAGATTTGAATGAACAGTTTCTCTTAGTTGAAGATTGTATAAAAGTTGCTAAATTTATGAATTCTTTACCGTTTCAAGATAAGCAAGTTGGTTTGGAACGAGGTACAGTGTTGCGTTACGTCTGTGTGGCAAAGTCAAGTATTGGTACAAATTTGTAACATCGCAATTAGGAAAATGCAAAATTCACTTAATTTTTTCAAAGCGATAAACAATAATAAAATGGGATAGAGAAAAATTTATAGTAGCCAGCAATGTCAACCGACAGTTAGCATCGTAATCTGTTTGTCAGAAAAGAAGTTATGATCTTCTCGTCTTAGATTTTTTGTATTCGCGAAGCCAAATTACAACACCTGATAAAATAATCAACCCTCCTCCTACAATGGTCCATCGGTCTGGTAGATAGTTCGAAATGAAGAAGCTCCATATTGCGCTATATATTATAAATGAGTAGCCAAAAGGTGTTAGAAGATTAGCTTCGGCAAAAGAGTGTGCAGAAGTAAGTAACTGGTGTCCAAGCCAGCCAAAAAAACCTATCAGAAGAAGCACAAACCAGTCAAAAGTATTTGAGGGGTTTTCCCATATGTGAAAGATCACGGGAAACACTATGGCTGAACCAATTAAACCCGAGTAGAATTGCATCAGATCGACGGAAACTGCGCCGGCGAGCTTCCTGGATAAAATTGCGTAAATTGCAAAACTAAATGCTCCCAAAAGAGACAATATCGTTGCTGGATGAAAATCTGTTCCAAAAGGTCGAATTATTGTAATCACGCCTAAAAAGCCAATAATTATTGCGATCGTTCGGAATAATCCTACGCGCTCACCTAAAATCGGCCAGGAGAGTAAACAAATAATTATTGGAGCTGTAAATTCAATGGTTGACGTAACTGTTAGAGGAAGGAATTGAAAAGCAAGAAATTGTAATGCCGTCGAACTAAATAGAAAAAAAGCCCGTAAAATAACTAAATAGTGATTAGCAGTGTAGAAGTTCGACGGTCTGATACCATTTTTAGCTAATATGGCAAAAGATATAATGAAATGACCAAAGTAACGCATAAAAACCATCTGCATTGGAGCAATTCCTGCAACAATCAACCATTTACCTGAGGCTGCGATAAATGAAAATATAAAGAAAGCCGCTAAGATGAGCGCTATTCCTAAAATCGGATTATCAGTTTTTTTCAATTTTTCCTATGGCTCCGATTGCTGTTACTGTAGGAATACGGTTCTTGGATACAGTGATTTGATTTTAATTTTCATCAATAAGTGTTTTTTTGTAAAGTCACCATGTATTAGATAAAAGCTAATTAAAAAATTTTGCAATTTCGAAAATAACGTTAGACCAGTAGCAAACTCAGCTATAAAAGGTCTCAAAAGAAGAGTTATAGTAAGAAAAACAATGTTGGATAGTTCAGTCAATATGAAAGAAAAAAGCGTCTACAAAAAAATCAAACCAAGAATTACTTTAAAGATAAAGGCTCTCTTAGACAATGGGTACGAGCAGGCAGCTTTAGGCACAATCGATAGAAATCAATGGCCTTTCGTTTCTAAAGTGATACCGTTGGTCATACAAAATAATATTTACTTGCTTTTAAGTGATCTAAGTGAGCACACCAAAAATGTAATCGCCAACCCCTCTGCAAGCCTCTATTTCGCGGCACATGAAATTCATAGATCTAGATCGAATAACGTCAGATTGACTTTGCAGGGAACAGTCACAAAGTTAAATCTAGACAAAAAAGGTAAGGAGTTTAAACTTTTTGTCAAAAAACATTCAACAGTTGATATAGGATCAGATCTGTGGGCTTACTTTGACGATTTCAATTTTTATGAATTTCACTGTACAAGACAACTTTATGTTGAAGGTTTTGCTAAAGCGTATGAGGAACAGATAAAATAGTTTAAATCTGAAGCTAGCCGATTGGAGTCAATATCTCTTGTTATATGGGCACTCATGATTTAATTTTATTCAACTGACCATTGTAAAATATTTCTAACCTATAAATTAAATCTTGAGAAAAAATTGATTAAACTTGATGAGCTAAATTTTGTCGGAAAAGATCTCCACCGACCTGAATGCGTTTTGGTTAATTCTATGGGTGACTTGCATGTAGCAGATTGGCGCGGTGGCGTTACCATAATTCAAAATCAAACAGACTCGAAGACAATACTCTCCAAGGGTGATTTTAATTTAAAGCCAAATGGCATAGCAATTTTAAAGGGAAATGATGGGTGGTTGGTTGCACACCTTGGTGACAATGATGGTGGTGTGTTCCATTTATCGAAGATGGGCGATTTAGAGCCGTTTTTATTGGAAGTTGACAAAACTGCTTTGCCCCCTACAAACTATGTCCATGTTGATCATTTAGCACGAACGTGGATAACAGTTAGCACAAGATTGCGTCCAAGAATATTTGGTTGTAGACCTGATCATGCCGATGGTTTCATTGTCTTGGTTGATAATAATGGTCCTCGTATTGTTGCTGAAAATCTTGGATATACAAATGAATGCATTGTGGATCCTGTTACCAACCGTTTATACTTAAATGAGACTTTTGGGCGACGACTATCTTTTTTCGATATCGAAGAGAACGGATCACTGTCAAATAAGCAAATTGCGTATGAGTTCCAATTTGGAGAATTTCCAGATGGCCTGACTTTTGATGTAGAAGGAGGTATTTGGATCACCAGTATTGTAAGCAATCGCGTTATTAGAATTACCCGTGAGGGTAAAAAACAGATTATATTAGAGGACAATTCGTTTTCTCATTTGGATTGGGTAGAGCAAGCATATTTAAGTTCAAGTTTGGAAAGGAGGCATTTGGATACGGTTGGAGGTAAAATATTAAAAAATATTTCTAGCCTGGCTTTTGGAGGAGTGGATATGAAAACAGCTTTTCTTGGGTGTCTTCAAGGTGATTCTATTGCCACATTTAGGAGTGAAATAGCTGGTGCTCGGCCTTCTCATTGGGACCCAAAATCTTTAGAGGAACTTTATTCAAAATGAATAAATCTATGAAAATGTGCGTTCTCGGTACTGGTTACTTTAGTCAGTTTCATTTTGATGCTTGGTCCAGACTTGGCGTCAACATAAGAGGCGTGTGTTCGCTCAACATTGAGGAATCCAGAAAGAAGGCACACAATTTTTGTGGCTGTCAAGGTTTTAACGATTATTTGTTGATGATGGATACGATTAAACCTCATTTAATCGATATCATTGTTCCTCCCTCAGAGCAATTTCCGATCATTAAGGCCGCTATAGACCGTGGAATAAATATTATATGTCAAAAACCTTTTACTGAGTCTTTTGAAGAAGCCGAAAAAGTTGTGACTTTAGCGAGGGAGGCAAAAGTCACGATTATTGTGCATGAGAACTTTCGATTTCAGCCCTGGCATGTTCAAATAAAAAAGATGTTGAATGATGGTGTGATCGGTGAACCGTTCCAAGTTTCTGTGCGAATGCGCCCTGGTGATGGTCAGGGTGTAAACGCTTATTTAAACAGGCAACCTTATTTTCAAAAAATGGAAAGATTTTTAATTCATGAAACGGCCATTCATTTTATTGATGTGTTTCGCTATTACTTTGGTGAAATAGAAAGTGTTTACGCGGATTTGGTAAGATTGAACCCAAATATTTCAGGTGAAGATGCAGGATTTGTCATTTTCAAATTTAAAAATGGTGTTCGAGGGTTATTTGATGGCAATCGTCTCTCTGATCATATTGCTCAAGATAGAAGGCGAACTATTGGAGATCTTTTAGTTGAAGGATCAAGCGGATCAATTAGATTAAACGGTGATGGTGACATTTTTTACAGATGTTTTGGATCAAATTCTGAAAAAAAAGTAAAATACTATTGGGCCGATAAGGGATTTGCTGGCGATAGTGTTTATTTTTGCCAGAAAGACATCTTAGACTCTATTTTATCCGGACAGGCAAGTGCTCATTCAGGCTTCGATTACTTGAGGAACTTAAAGATTGAAGAAACAATTTATAAATCAAATGAAAGCGGTAAAAGATGCACGATAATTTAGGTTTAAACGTTATGATTTTTTTGGTGATTCCTTATTAACAGTGAGAACTTGGTATGAAAGAATTTAATCTAGCAGTCTTGCCTGGTGATGGTATCGGAAAAGAAATTATGGATGCGTGTTTAAAACTTTTAGACCAAGTGCAACTGAAGGTGGGAGGCTATGTGTTGCAGTACCACTTAATTGATGCGGGAGCTGATTTTTATTTAAGAACAGGCATAGATATTACAGACGCTGATTTCAAGGCTTGTGGAGAAGCAGATGCGATCTTATTTGGTGCAATGGGCTTACCTAATGTTTTTTTTGATGATGGCACTGAAATAGCGCCACATCTTAGAATCCGAGATGAATATGGATTATATGCTGGGGTCCGACCAGTAAAAGCCTACCCAAACACCCCAATCATGCTTGCTGACAAAAGAGCAAGGAATATAGATTTTGTTATTTTACGAGAGTCAACCGAAGGATTATTTGCCTCCCGAGGAAAGGGAGAAATTTTCAATGATACTATTGCAAGGGATACTATGGAAATCACTCGCGGAACAAGTGAAAAACTTTTTGATTTTGCATTCGAACTTGCCCGGAAGCGTAAAGCTAACGGAAGCAGAGGAGAAGTAACTTGTGTAGATAAGTCAAATGTTTTTAGATCATTTGCGTTTTTTAGAAAAATTTTTGGCGAGCGTGCAGCTCTCAATCCTGACATTGTTGCAAGTCATAACTATGTTGATGCTCAAGCCCTTTACCTCGTCCAAAGGCCATGGGACTTTGATGTCTTGGTGATGGAAAACTTGTTGGCAGACATACTGTCTGATTTGGGAGGAGGTCTTGTTGGAGGTATGGGAATGGCCCCTTGCGCTGAAATAGGTATTGATCATGCTTTATTTCAACCAGCGCATGGTAGTGCTCCAACGATAGCCGGAAAAAATAAGGCTAATCCAACCGCAATGTTTCTGTCTGCTGCAATGATGTTAGAATGGTTAGCCGATCGTTATTCAAACCCACGGCTTCACACTGCCTCAGCATTAATCAATCGTGCAGTTGAGGAGGGATTTCGCTCTTTGCGGACACAGCCATGTGAATATGGTGGTCCGCATGGTTTTGAACAACACGTGGAAGCTATTTTGCAAATTGTTGATGAACTTTAATCCTCCACAAAGAATTTATGAAAATTAAGTTAATTATTACTAAAATGAAACGGTTGTTCATTTAAAAAATTCATTTTTTATTCTTATACTAGGTCCAACGTTGGAGCTGACTCAATTAACATTTTAGTATGCTTATGCTGTGGACTTGAGAACAGAAGCTCTGAACTTTGCTCTTCAATGAGACGGCCTTGATTGAGCACACCAATTTGATTAGCCATGATCGATACGACCGCCAAATCGTGAGTAATAAACAAGTAGGTTAATGAATATTCGCGCTGTAATTCTTTCAAGAGGTTTAAGACCTGTGCCTGGACGGAGACGTCGAGAGCTGAAGTAGGTTCGTCACATATAATTATCTCTGGCTTTGAAGCAAGGGCTCTAGCAATAGAGATTCGTTGTCTTTGCCCGCCTGAGAATTCATGCGGATATTTGTTAACATCAGTTTTTGAAAGTCCTACTTGATCTAGTAATTCCAAAACTCGCGTGTATCCTTCTTCATAAGTCGAACTTAAACCAAAAACTTTTATTGGCTCCAACAAAATATCTCCTATTTTCCATCGAGGGTTTAAGCTCGCATAAGGTGATTGAAATACCATTTGTATCCGACGTCGAATTTTTTGACTTTTACCATGGGATAGAGTTGAACTATTTAAATTATCGCCATTCAAGGTAATATTTCCAGAGGATGGTTTTAAAAGACCTACAGCCATTTTGGCAATTGTTGATTTCCCAGAGCCACTATCACCAACCAGGCCGTACGTTTCTCCCTTGTTGATGGAAAAACTCACCGAATTTACTGCCACCACCCGTTTTAGCTTTTGGAAATTAAATTTATTAAAGAGTAAGGTCGAGTTAAGATCGAATTCGCGTGTTAAATTTTTAGCAATCAGAACTTTTGAAATCGCATTAGTTTTTGGCTTGGAACTATGTTTTTGATACATTGATTGTTTGGAGGTACTTCGCTTTATTTTTGGCGTGGAACGTACCAATTGTTTTGTATACGGATGAGTTGGATTTCTTAACACTTTATGTGTAACCCCACTTTCTACAAGACTACCGGAGTAAAGTACTGCGACACGATCAGTTGTTTGAGAAATAACCCCCATATCATGGGTTATTAATATTACGGATGTTCTCCTTTCTTTACATAAGTCTTTTAGTAAATTAAGAATTTGGGCTTGGTTTGAAACATCTAATGAAGTAGTGGGCTCGTCTGCAATGATTACCGCGGGTCCAGGTGCAAGGGCTAGAGCGATAACCACTCTCTGACGCATTCCACCTGAAAATGTGTGAGGGTATGCGTTAACTCGGCTTGGATCTATCCCGACTTCCTCCAAACTCCGTTTAGCGCGCACTATCGCCTTTTCACGAGGACAAGGCGAATGAGTTTGAATTGTTTCGACGAGTTGATCTCCGACTCTGCGTAATGGATTTAGGCTAACCAACGGGTCCTGGAAAATCATTGAAATTTTAGATCCCCGCACAATTTTTGGGTTTGTATCAATTCGTTGACCTTTAAAATAAATTTGGCCAGATGAGAGAAAACCCGAAGAAGGTATTAGTCCCAATATCGCCGCCCCGGTAATGGACTTTCCTGCCCCAGACTCACCTACTAAGCCCAATATTTCGCCTTCTTTAAGATGAAGGGAAAGATTTTCAACTGCTTTAAAAATGCCACGGCGTGTTTGAAAGGTCACACAAATATTCTTGAGAGAAAGTAGCGTCTCATCCATTATTTTAATCTCGGGTTTAAGGTGTCGCGTAACCAATCACCAAATAAATTTACTGATAGAGCCAATGTTAAAAGTGTTAAAGCGGGAAAGAGTAGTATCCACCATTCACCTGAAAACAAGAAATCTTGTCCTACTCTAATAAGAGTTCCCAAACTTGGCTTAGTTGGGGGCGCGCCAACACCAAGGAATGATAAAGTTGCTTCGGCAATTATAGCCAAAGCTAGTGTAATTGTCGCTATTACTAACACTGGACTTAGGACGTTAGGTAGAATATGGCGTATCATAATTCTTGAGTGGGATAACCCGATCAAACGAGCGGCGGCGACATATTCTTTCTCCTTTTCCACCAAGGTAGAACCCCTGACAGTCCTGGCAATTGAAACCCATTCTGATAATCCAATGGATAGTATGAGAACTGATATTGCCATTTCGTCTCGTAACTCAGGCGGTAGAATCCCTCTTGCTATCCCGTATATCAACATTGCTATAAGAATAGATGGGAATGTCATTTGAATGTCAGCTAATCGCATAATTAAACTATCTAACCATCCCCCGATGTACCCAGCGATCAGACCAAGAAAAACTCCAATAACTGTTGCAAGAAAAACAGCCATCAAGCCAACGAAAAGTGACACCCTTAGGCCATATAAAATAGCCGAGAAGAGGTCTCGACCTTGGTCATCTGTTCCCATAAAAAATATTTCTCCAGTAAAGGCATTCGGTTCCATTGGGGCTGTGAATCCATTCATAAGATTTAAGCTGGCAGGGTCAAATGGGTTCGTTGGTGCTATAAAGTTTGCAAACAACGCCAGAAATATCAAGGCTAGCACCACGACAAATGATATTAGTGCTATGGGAGTTCGTAAAAAACCATGAAAAAAATCTGATTCTAAAAATCGATTCATTGACTAAACCTCGCTGATTAGTTGGTTGTCTCTTATCCGCGGATCAATGATTAGATACAACAAGTCCACAACTAAGTTTATGATCACGAAAAGTCCTCCGACTAGTAGTAGATATGCGCTCATCACTGGAATATCTACGAAGTATACAGAGTTTATGAAAAGAAGACCTACCCCTGGCCATTGAAATACAGTTTCAGTCACTATTGCAAATGCAACAATTGAACCGAGTTGTAATCCTGCAATGGTGATAACTGGCACGAGCGTATTAGGTAAGGCATGACCAAAATGTACTTGTCTATCTGATAATCCAAGTGCTTGAACAAATCGAATATAATCTTGATTAAGGACCTCCAACATTTCTGATCGAGTAAGCCTCATTATCAAAGTTAATTGATACAGCCCAAGCGTTATACTTGGAAGAATAAGTGATTTTAAACCTGATAAAGTAAACAGACCAGTTGACCACCAGCCTAATTGGATAATTTCCCCTCGACCAAAAGAAGGTAACCATTTAAGCTCAACTGCAAAAAGCCAAATCAGAAGTACTCCAATTAAAAATGTTGGAAGTGATACCCCAATTAGAGAAATCGACAAAACAAATTTACTTAAATAACTATTTCGGTTGATTGCTGTGTATACTCCCGTTGTTATACCAAAAAAAATTGCAAATAAAGCTGACATTAGAGCGAGTTCGAGTGTTGCTGGCAACCTGCTAGATATTAGCTCAGCAACAGGTAAAGCACCACGGTAAGAATTTCCGAAATCAAAATGTAGTGCTTTCCAAACAAAGTTAAAATATTGTTCGTAAATTGGTTGGTTTAATCCCAGCGCTTCTTCTAATGCTGCGCGTTGCTGAACCGTTGCCTCTTGTCCTAAAAGGTTATCGACTGGGTTGCCAACATACCTAAAAATTAAAAATGAAATAAGCGCTACTAACAAAAGAACTACAACTGATTGTGTTAGTCTTCGTAGGATTATTAATATCATATAGCTATCACTTTCAGGTTTTTAAACTTTCCCAAATATTAACCGTCCCCAGAACCTTAAACCGGTTCTCCGGTTCGTTATCTTTAAGATACAGGCCTGAAACGGTTCCAGGCCTGTATCAATAAAATTTATTCAAATGTAAGAAACTGAAAGTGTGGTTGATCTTCAGGTTGCACATCAAAATTAATATTTTTCGCCATGCCCCAATTTAGAACTTGATTATGAATTGGTAAGTACATTTGCGCTGACTGTACGGCTTCCCATATTTTTGCAATTGTTCTATTTCGAGCACCCAAGTCAGTTTCGGACTCTAGACTTACTATCATTGCGTCAACTTCAGCGTCTGAGAAACCAGTCGGATTCCAGGACCCCCTTTTATCCGTTTGAGTATGAACCAAGTAATTGAATATATAATGAGAGTCAAAAGTTGGAACACCCCATCCTAGCATATAAAAATTAGCTTCACCGCCTTTAGCGATAGGGAAGTGCTGGGCCTTTGGTTTAGCATCTAATGTAACGTCGATTCCAATTTGTCCCATCATTCCAACGGCAGATTGGCATATAGCTTCGTCGTTGATGTAGCGATCATTTGGGCAGTTAAGTGTAATACTGAAACCGTCTCCATATCCAGCTTCCGCCATCAGATTTTTAGCTGTCGCCACATTGTATTTCGGGTAGTCATTTAATGATACTGTCCAACCATTCACAAAAGGCGGCATAATGACGCCTGTCGGATCAGATTGCCCGCGCATAACGACTTTTTTGATTGCATCTCTATTAATAGCTATGTTCATTGCTTGTCGAACTTTTATATTACTTGTCGGACCTTCAACAGTATTTAAACCGAAAAAAATTACTCTGTTTTGGGCCGCTGTTGCTACTTTCAAGCCCTCTGTATCTCTTACCCTATCTAGATCCTGAACTGGAACATCTTGAATTATATCTACTTGACCGGACAAAAGCGCTGCAACTCTTGTTGCAGCTGACTGAATGGGGGTGTAAATTATTTCTGACACCTGAGTTGGATAAATATTTTTTCCCCAATAGTTAGGATTTGATGTCAGCACCGTTTTTTCGTCGACTGACCGACTGACCAAAATAAATGCGCCGGTGCCGTTAGTATTCATAGTTGCAAAATTTGTTTCTCCTTTTGCTACATCGTGAGGTGTTAAAACGTCGTTAGCTTCAGCCCACCCTTTATCCATTATAAACATGTTGGTCAGATTGTTAACCAGTAGTGGGTTTGCGCCATTTGTTTCTAAATCTACTGTGTGTGAGTCAACTGCCCGAATATCCATTACAGACGATAATAGTTCTTTCATTTCAGACCCGGCGGCCATCGCTCTATTTAAAGAGAATACGACGTCTTCAGAGTCGAATTTTGAACCGTCATGGAATTTTACACCTTTGCGAAGTTTAAAACGCCATACGTTTGGGTTGCTTTCGAGCGCTTCCCAACTTGTTGCCAAAGCGGGAATAATTGCTCCAGACATATCTCTCTGCAATAACGGATCATACATTTGATGAGCTAAAGTATGAGTCGGACCTTCATTTTGGGCATGCGGGTCCAATGTTATTGAGTCCCCCGCTCGAGCCCATCTAATCGTTTCAGAAAGTGTTGGTGTTGCCAGGATAGTTAAAGCGCAAGCAATTGTTGAAATTCTTTTTAACATGTGTCTTATCTCCCAATTCGCTAAAATAGTTTTCCCTACGACAATATTATAAGAAAAACCGTTATGATGCGAGTCAATAAATGTATTTAAAGACAAAAATCAAAATAGATCTGCATATTAAATTTACTGATACTCTGCCATAGATAATTAGGTTTTGTGATTTTTTAATTTTTCCGTTTTTTGTGCATTAACAAGACAAAAAGCAACTGCAGTTCAAACTGCTTAATTAGACCGCGCTGGCTTCCTTTAACCAAGTGAGGGTTTCTTCCGTATCTCCCTCGGGGATATATTCTGCACCAAGTGGCTGAGTCCATCCCATTTTTTTGATTGTTGCGAATAGGTTTTTGTAATTAACTTCTCCGGCTCCAGGGGCACTTCGGTCAGGTACTGAGGCAAATTGAATATGCCCGATTAGGTGCAAGGTTTCTTTCAGACGGTTTGTTAGGTTACCTTCCATCAATTGAACATGATAACAATCGAACAATAGTTTTATATTTTGATAATTTACGTCATTGATTAGTTCGATAGCTTGAGTAGTATTTTGTAGAAAATACCCAGGTGCGTCATACTTATTCAAGGGCTCAATAAGAATTCCAATATCATTTTGTTTAGCTTTTTCGCAGGCAAAACAAAGATTTGAAAGAAAAGTCTCTCTAGCATTTTTTTCTTTGGTCAAGCCCGCCATCACATGAACATTTAAGGCGCCAATTTCCTTAGCATATTCTATTGCTTCTTCGATAGTTGCTTTGGCCTCCACCTCTCTTCCAATAATGGCCGCTAATCCGAACTCTCCGCTTTCAACGTTTCCAATGCGAGTATTTAACCCTAACATTTTTAAACCAGTAGCTTTTAGCGCTTTTGATACTTCAGTTGAGGGAATATCATAGGGCCAATGACACTCCACCGCATTAAACCCAGCGGATTTTGCGGCATGGATCGCGTCGGGTAAGGGAAGGTCTCGCCACAGAAACCCTAGATTTGCTGAAAATTCCATTTGACTACTCCAACTTTATTTGATCATTGGATCCTTTCTGGTTATCAACTATCGCTAAGTGACCTATAGTTACAACAAGGTTTTTAATTGATAAAAATGTTGTGAATGATGGGCTGAGTTTTTTTCAAAATTTGCAAACAAAAAATACTCTCAGACGTAGAAATAATCGCCAAGGTTATTGAGACTCTCCCGTATGAATAAACTGGTCAACTCCTCTTGATAATCGTTCGAAAGCATCTAAGGCCTCAGTGGGTTTTATTCGTTTCAGAATCCCAGTCTTGACTTCTTCACGAGTCCACATCCAGGTGCGCACCGAGTCTTCTCGCATCGCCCAGGATGCAAACAACCGTCGATTGGTCATATCTTCGTGGATTTTGTGAATTTCAGAATGTCTCCCATCGATTTGGATCTTACTGTATGTATCGTTTACTGCGTCTGGTGGACCTTCTAAAAATTGAAAATATAGATCGGACCTGTAAATCAGAGATCCTGTCAATCCAGTTTTACTATTATTTAGTCGTGAGATTGTTAAAATATTTTTTATCGTTTCATAATCTAAAATTGTTGGTTTTGAAAAATAAATTAAATGTTTTAATTCCTTATTTTTTTTATTGCTCATTCGATCGATTCCTACAAACGATAGTAAACAGACTAAGTATAACATAGATTTAAATTTTTCCAAAAGCAGAAAATATAAACGCTATGGTAGAAATCAAAGTTTGGGAAGTTGCTATTTTGAACCAACAGTGTCACACTCCACTATGAAGTCCGGTTCGACAAAGAATATGTAATAGATTTTAAACTAATAACCTTGCAATGAAGGCGACTTCCGGTAAACTTAGTATTCCAGGGGTAAGGGACTTAATTTATCGGAACAAGTTATTTTGAATTATTCTTTTAAGACCTGTCTTACTTCTTTTTTCTTGTTCGAAATATTTGCTTAATTGTTCGATTTAAAATCACGCGCAGTTTGTAACTAATTCGTACTAAACAAATCAAATTCTGAGCTTACTGATCATGAGCTATATTCGTCTGACAGATAAAAAATCAGATAAACGGCTTGACTTTAATTTTATATCTATTGGTGTGGTTGGACCTAAGCCAAAGTTGCCTGCTATTAAAAACCTTGATTAATACGTAGGTAGGTTTACACGCGCATTCAACGTACTACTAAGGTAAATATTACTTTGCTAAAACTCTAAAACGATGCTTAAAATTTGGAAGAAACAATTTCTAATGGTTTACCCTTATCTGCTTCCTAGATGTCAAAATATAATTTTAATTTGATTGAAGGTTTTTGACAAATTTTTTATTTAAACTGATGTTTTAATCACCTACTTTTCAATTTATTTTGGATGTATTTTTCGACTGACGCGACGACACTTTTTTTTAATTTCAAGCCTAGTTTTGTTCTCCGCCATAAAAAATCTTCGGAGCAGGTCACCCATTCTTTGTCGATTCCCCAATCAATTTCGAATCCATATAGAGTATGCCCAAAAGGTTGTCCAAGATCTCTAATATTATTTTTGGTTTCTAACATTTTATACGTATCGGTACCATATAATCGGATTAGTCGCCTAATTAATTCTAAATCTAAATAGGTATGTAATGTATAGATATCTTGCACTACTTTTTCAAAGTCGTTTATTTCAAAATCACCACCAGGAAGACAGCTTTTTGAAGTCCATTTTTTTTTCATAGAGGGGAAAATACTTGATACTTTGTCAACCGCCACCTCTGCAAGTTTCCGATAGGTAGTTATTTTTCCTCCAAAGATATGTAATATCGGGGAGTCACTATTTTTGTCAATGAAGTCAATGAAATAATCGCGTGAAACTGCAGATTCGGACGGAGCCCCATCTTCAAATAGAGGTCGAACTCCCGAGTATGACCAGACAATATCTTTTTTTACCACGGGCTTTTGAAAATATTCATTTATGAAGTTCAGTAAATAGGTCTTTTCTGCGGGAGAGCATTTTGGCTTCTCTTGGATACTTCCGTGTAGCACGTCCGTTGTACCAATCAGTGTGTAGTCGGTTTCATAAGGTATTACGAACACGATACGACCATCTTCACCCTGCAGAAAATAGCTCTTTCGGTGATTAAATAGTTTTTTTGTAACAATATGACTACCTTTAACTAATCTTACGGATCGCGCCGCGTTATTTTTAATCGTATTACGGATTATGTTCTCCACCCAAGGGCCGCCTGCATTAACTAGAAGTTTACAATTAAAGTTATTTTTTTTGTGAGTTTTTTGATTTTCAACTTCAATTGTCCAACCTTTATTCGTTTTTTTTGCGCTCAATACTTTGTGATAAGACAATATTTTAGCACCTGCATCATGCGCATCACGAGCATTAAGAACAACAAGTCGGGAATCTTCTACCCAACAATCTGAATATTCGAAACCTTTTGTAAATTGATTTTTGAGGGGTATTCCTGAGGGATCAAATTTGAGGTTTATTGTCCGTGTTGATGATAAAATCTTTCTTCGGCCCAAGCTATCGTAGAGAAGTAAACCAAACCTAATTAACCAAGCGGGTCGTTTACCTTTCTTCCAAGGCATAATTAATGATAAAAATTTTGAAACTGGGGTGCTTGGGTCAAATTTCATTTCATTATGGTAAGGAAGAATAAACTTCATCGGCCAGCTAATGTGAGGCATAGAACTCAGTAGAATCTCTCTTTCCTTCAGAGATTCTCGGACTAATTTTAGCTGAAAGTATTCTAAATAGCGTAGTCCACCATGAAAAAGTTTTGTTGAGGAAGAAGACGTGGCTCCTCCAAGATCCCCCATATCAGCCAAGCATACTGTGAGTCCTCGGCCAGTGGCATCTCTGGCAATGCCGACACCATTTACTCCACCACCGATGATGAACATGTCGAAGTTCTTTTCTTTATACTCAATCAATTTTATCTTTTCCAATAGATCTCTAATTTATCTTGTTAGCTACGGCGTTGAAAACTGGTCCTGGGCAAATTTAACAAAATTTAGTATTTACTACGAAGCATAAAAAAAGAGTCAAACTAACAGCTTAACTCTAATTTTATTTTGGCTGGGGTGGTTGGATTCGAACCAACGGTACACGCTACCAAAAAGCGTTGCCTTACCACTTGGCTACACCCCACTATGTCTTTTTCTTACTTATTATTTCCTGTCCATGCAAGAGAACTTTTGGTTTGATTGGTAAATAAGAGGTCTCCATTAAAAAGTAATTCTTGATAGGAGTTTAAATTTAGCTATGTCTGAAAATATTGTGTTTAAGTTTATTTTTAAAAATGTCCCCTAGTCATTTAGAAAAATAATTGCTAAAACCTTGCATAAAGTAAATATGGTTACTGGTTGCTGGTTAGTGGATCGCAAAATTTGAAAATTGGTTCGATACTTATGAAAAATATTTTTATTGTGACATTCTTAATTATCTTGTGGTTGTTAATGTCAGGATTATATAAGACCTTAATAATCCTATTTGGGGGCGTCTCCGTTTTGTTAGTCATGATCTTTATTCATAGAATGAGCATCAAAGACGGTTACGAGGTAAAAGCTAACCTCCAGCTGTTGAAGAGTATTAAGTACTTTGCATGGCTTATGGTAGAAGTATTCAAAAGCAATTGGATAGTGTCGAAAATTTTAATATCTCGTAAGGTAATAATTAAACAAAAATTTGTTGAGCTATCGATTACACAGCAGAGTGATTTAGCCAGAGTAATATTTGCAAATTCTATAACACTCACACCAGGAACGGTAACTATCGAGACGGAAGATGAAGGATTTTTAGTTCACACGTTAAATTTTACAAAGAGCACTATGACTGATCTTCAGAACATGAACGATAAGATTGCAGCAATTGAGAAACGTGAGTTAATAGATGTTTGAAATTTCCCTTCTCGTACTTCTAGCAAGTGTAATAATACTCTTGTACCGAGTCTATCTAGGTCCGACGCTTTATGATAGAGTTATTTCGGTAAATTCTATTGGAACTGTGGCGGTCTTAATCATAGGCGTGATTGGGTTTTTAACTGAAAGGCCAGATTTTCTTGATATAGCCTTACTTTATGCTTTGATTAATTTTATTGGTACGATTGCGGTTCTGAAATTTTTTCGTTACAAGATGGTAGATAGAGAAACATCGTCTGATAATCAAACTACAGGGATTTTTGATGATGCTTGATGTAGCAGTTGAGATTTTGAGTTGGATTTTTATCCTTTTCGGCTCTGCACTTGTATTGTTAGGCTCTATCGGATTTTTTCGATTGCCTGACTTCTGGTCAAGATTGCATGCTGCCTCGGTAATAGACTCCGGAGGTATGCTTCTCATGGTTTTGGGAATGTGCTTACAATCAGGTCTCAGTTTGGTAACAGTTAAATTAATTTTAATTGCCATCTTTTTGATTATTACTGGCCCAACAGCGACCCATGCGGTTGCTAATGCCGCAAGAGTTTCCGGCTTACTGTTAGAGACGAAGTCAAAACAAAAGAAAGATCAAAACTCGCACGAAGAAACTAGAAAATAAAAATATTTAATTGTGATTGGATAGAAAATAGTAACATTAATTTCAACGTTTGTTTTTTTGCTTCTTGCTGTTGTCGCATTGCTTGTTTTGAGGATGTCACATTTGTTTGCGGTAGTTATGCTGGCGGGAGTATTTAGTCTTTTATCAGCACTTTTATTGGTTTTAATGGATGCAGTGGATGTTGCTTTTACCGAAGCTGCGGTGGGTGCGGGTGTTTCAACCGTCCTTATGCTGTCGACTATGGCGTTGACGTCCCGGGTACAAAAACCGTCAAAGGGAAAAAATTTGATCCCTTTGGTCGCTGTGTGTTTTGCTGGGTTGCTTTTGGTCTATGGCACTTTGGATATGCCCAACTATGGATCAAATGACTCTCCCGCTCAAACGCATTTAAGTAAATTATATCTGACTAATAGTTCGCATGAAGTTGGAGTGCCTAACGTGGTCACAGCTATCCTTGCAAGTTATCGAGGGTTTGATACTCTCGGTGAAGTCGTAGTGGTGTTTACTGCCGGTGTGGGCGTAGTTTTGCTGCTGAGCGGGTTACGGCGTCGTAAAGGGAAATCTGAGATTAAGGGGAGTTAATGCAGCATCATTTAATTCTAAAAATTGTGACTAAGCTATTGGTTGGCATTATTCTCTTGTTTGGTCTCTATGTTCAATTCCATGGTGATTATTCTCCCGGAGGAGGTTTTCAGGCTGGTGTTATTTTCGCTGCCGGCTTCATTCTGTATGGAATAGTTATGGGTCTTGATAAAGTTCAAGAGGTTTTTCCATTTTGGTTGGTTCAAAAGTTAGCCGCTTTAGGGGTATTAGTTTATGCGTTAACTGGAGTTTTCAGCTTACTAATGGGTTTTAATTATTTAGATTATTCTGCTTTTTCTCCGCAACATCCAGAACATGGGCAGCATTGGGGAATCTTGGTTGTCGAACTGGGAGTGGGAATTACTGTGACAGGTGTTATCATTTGTATTTATTATTGTTTTGCGAGCCGCAATCCTCATATTGATGATGGTGAATGGTAGAATTATGAAAATTGATTACGTTTTTATACTGGGTCACCTAAATTATTGGTTATTTATATTATTAATGATGACAGGTTTGTTTATTGTCATTTCGCGAGGAAATCTAATTAAAAAAATTGTTGGATTAAACATATTTCAAACCTCTGTTTTTATGTTTTACATTTCAATTGGAAAAGTGTCGGGAGGCACCGCTCCAATATTTCCTGTTGATATGAATATCCTACCGTCCACCTTATATTCAAATCCTCTTCCCCATGTTTTAATCTTGACAGCTATTGTAGTGGGTATTGCGACAACGGCCCTTGGATTAGCTTTAATAGTCAGAATCAGAGAGTCTTTTGGTACCATTGAGGATGACGAAATTACTTTGATTGAGCTGGATGAGCAAAAATTTGAGAGTCGGAATGAGATAGGCCAGGAGAAAAATTAGTATATGGACCAGCTTTTATTTCATTTTCCTATCTTACAGGTTGCAATTCCATTGATCCTTGCACCAGTCTGCGTCGTTGCAGGCAGACCCACAATAGCGTGGCTATTAGCCTTTTTTGCCAGTGTCGCCACTTTGGTGATTGCCTTAACATTGTTAGGTAATGTGTCTGATGGATCTTACATTAGTTATCATCTTGGTGGGTGGGCTCCTCCAATTGGCATCGAGTATGTGGTCGATAGTGCTAACGCGTTTTTATTAGTGCTTGTTTCTGGTATAAGTACAATAGTCCTTCTATATGCTCGTGATCAAATAAAATTTGAGTTAGATGAAAAGAACCATACGCTTTTTTACACTTGCTATCTTCTTTGTTTGACAGGCTTACTTGGTGTTCTAATCACAGGTGATGTCTTCAACGTTTTTGTATTCCTAGAGATATCGTCTCTTTCTACGTATGTTCTGGTGGCGCAGGGAGCTAAAAAAGATAGAAGAGCACTCAAAGCCGCGTTCAATTATTTGATAATGGGAACAATAGGTGCGACGTTTTTTGTAATTGGTGTTGGGTTTCTATATATGGCCACAGGCTCATTAAATATGTTTGATATTTATGAACGCGTCTCTGATTTGGAGAGTTCACGTACAGTACGGGCTGCATATGCTTTTATTGTAATTGGAATGGGCTTAAAATTAGCTATGTTTCCAATGCATCTCTGGATGCCAGGTGCTTATACTTATGCTCCGTCTATAGTTACTACCTTTTTGTCAGCCACTGCAACAAAAGTGTCTCTTTACGTTTTAATTAGATTTACTTTTTCTGTTTTTCATCTCGACTTTGATTTTATTGAGCAAATTTTTAAGTTTTTAATTATGCCTTTAGCAATTGTTGCCATGTTTGCCATGTCATTTGTCGCTATTTTTCAGATGGATGTAAAAAGAATGCTTGCTTATTCAAGTATAGCGCAGATTGGTTATATGCTTGTAGGATTAAGTCTTTTGTCTGAACAAGGGTTAGAAGCTACATTTGTAAACCTCTTTAACCATGGTATAACTAAAGCAACACTTTTTATGAGTCTTGGAGTTTTAACACTTCATTCTGGACGTTCATTTTTATCAAATTTGAGGGGTCTCGGAAAGAAAATGCCTTGGATCAGTGCTTCTTTTTTAATTGGAGGACTGAGCCTTGTTGGCATCCCAGGAACAGCTGGCTTTGTTAGTAAGTGGTTATTGGTCAAGGCAACAATAGAGGCTGGGCTGCCAATATTATCAGTTTGCATTATTCTATCCTCTCTTTTGGCAATAGTTTATGTCTGGAAAGTTATTGAACATTTATATTTTATGGATCCGCAGTTTGAGCTAGAGGTAAGCAAAGTATCGTTTCGTATCCTTATTCCGCTATGGATTTTGAGCGCGGGTTGTATCTATTGGGGTATTGAAACGAGTCTAGTGGTTGGGACTAGTGAAACGATAGCAAGTAACTTTTTTGATGACACACTTGTGTTAAAATAGGATGAACAGTGGATAATACACAATTAATAATATTAAGTTCTATAATTTTACCGTTCATTGGTGGTGTTTCGAATATAACATTTCATAGATTTGAGAACGTACGGGACATACTTACACTTGTAATATCAATACTAACATTCGTCTGTGTATTATTGATCGTTATTAAATTTAATAGCGATGATATTAGTGATTTTTCCCTTCTGACGGTTATGCCAGGTCTTGAAATAGCATTTCATGTTGAGCCTCTCGGGCTGCTTTTTGCAACTGTGGCTTCTGGTTTGTGGATTGTTACACACATTTATGCCATTGGATACATGCGCGGTAATCGTGAAAGTCACCATGCAAGATTTTTCGCTTGTTTTTGCATTGCAATTGGAACGACCCTTGCTTTGGCCTTTTCAAAGAATTTATTCACTTTATTTATTTTTTATGAAGTTCTTACAATTTCAACGTTTCCTCTAGTTGCTCATAAAGGTACTCGAGAAGCGTTGTTTGGAGCAAAAACTTATTTGACGATTCTTCTTGGAACGTCAGTTGGTTTGCAGCTAATTGCCATAATTTCAGTGTATATTTTTGCTGGAACCCTCGACTTTTCTAACCAAGGGATCCTGGTAGGTAAAGTAACCAATTTTCAGGCATCAATTTTGTTAGCGCTCTTCGCTTTCGGCATTGGAAAAGCGGCATTAATGCCTTTTCATAAATGGCTTCCAGCGGCAATGGTTGCTCCTACGCCAGTTAGTGCACTGCTTCATGCAGTTGCCGTAGTAAAAGCCGGTGTTTTTACCATTTTAAAAGTTGGTGTATATATTTTTGGTATTGACTTTTTAAAAGATACGGGCGCATCAAACTGGTTAATTTGGCTCGCCTGTTTTTCAATTCTATCTGCCTCTATTGTCGCTATGACAAAGGATAACTTAAAAGCAAGGCTCGCATATTCAACAATTAGTCAACTTTCCTACATCACTTTAGGATTGGCACTCGCCAATTCGTTAGGAGTGTTAGGCGGAGCACTTCATATTGCAACTCATGCTTTGGGAAAAATCACTTTGTTTATGTGCGCGGGATCAATCTACGTAGCAACCCACCGGACAAAGGTCAGTGAATTGGATGGATTTGGTCGGATAATGCCAATTACTTTTGGCGCATTTTTAATTGGTGCCGTCTCGATAATTGGTTTACCTCCTCTGGGAGGTTCTTGGTCAAAATGGTTGTTAGTTTTGGGCGCTGTGGAGGCTGACCAAATCTTTGTTGTTGCAGCCTTTATGATAAGTTCAGTGTTAAATATAGTTTATCTTCTACCTATAATAAGTCGGGCATTTTTTATTTTACCTGCTAATAGTCAAGGTGGAGATACTGTAGAAATAAAAGAAGCACCGTTTCTATGCTGGATGCCCACTGTATTAACGGCAACCGGTTGTTTGATTTTATTTTTTTACTCAGGTGACTTATATAATTTTCTTATTCCCATTACAAATTAAGTTGTGAGGTTAAAATGAACGAGGACTTTAATTTAAAAGAAGGCAGTAACCCGGTAGGCTCGGTACTGTTTAACTGGCTTGATTATAAGCATAGTGTCAGATTTATAATCTGTGTTCTGGTAGTTTTGTGCTTTGGCCTAATAATCTCAGATTTTGTCTATGATCGGTACGGACACTTCTTAATTGAAGAAGTACCGGGTTTTTATGCTGCATACGGTTTTGTAATGTTTTCTATTATTATTTTGGGGGCTACTTGCTTGCGTTTCCTAGTTTCGCGAAAAGAGGATTATTATGGTGATAAGGCTGTAGATAGTGAAGAACACGAGAATAAAAGCCTAAAGGAAAATTAATAAATGGATTTTGCTCAAATTCCTACTTCCTACATATTCTTTTTTGCTGCATTGATTTTGGCAGTTACTAATCGTACGCAAACGTTTCGATCTATTTTATTATTAATTGTACCCATTGTAGCTCTTATTCAAATTTTGAATTTAGAATTAGGCGATCATCATCAGGTAGAATTTTTTAATCTTCAGATAGAGTTGATGAGAGTAGACAAACTTTCAAAAGTATTTGGGATAATTTTTTGTTTAGCGGCGGTTCTTGGTAATATTTATGCTTGGCATGTGCGGGACATAACCCAGCAAGTGGCAACGCTAATTTACACTGGTTCAGCCATCGGAGCAGTGTTTGCTGGCGAATTGGTCTCTTTATTTTTTTATTGGGAGGGGACGGCGATTGCTTCAGTATTTCTTATCTGGGCTCGACGGACGGAGGCTTCTTATCACACAGGGATGCGATATTTAATTATTCAAATTTTATCTGGAGTTATTTTGCTCGCAGGACTTGCGATACAGTTTCAGACATCAGGCTCTATTGCGTTTGATCAGATGGAACTTTCATCTCTGTCATCCTGGCTTATCTTTATCTCTTTTGGAATAAAATGTGCTTTCCCTCTTCTTCACAATTGGTTGCAGGACTCTTATCCGGCCGGCACTGTGACAGGCACTGTGATTTTGTCGTCTTTTACGACTAAGTTGGCTATATACGCTCTTGCTCGATCATTTGCTGGTACCGAAATTCTTATTTACATTGGTGCCATTATGACTTTATTCCCGATATTTTTTGCGGAAATTGAAAATGATTTGAGAAGGGTGCTCGCTTACAGTTTGAACAATCAACTTGGGTTTATGGTTGTCGGTATTGGCGTTGGTACAGAGTTAGCGCTAAACGGAACGGCTTCTCATGCATTTGCGCACATTCTATACAAATCGCTTTTGTTTATGAGTGTCGGAGCAGTTTTATTTCGAACAGGGACTTCGAAAGCGTCTGAATTAGGAGGATTATACCGAACAATGCCATTAACTGCGTTATTTTGTTTAATTGGTGCAGCATCGATTTCAGCGTTTCCACTGTTTTCAGGATTTGTAACTAAATCTCTTATAATGGATGCGACTGCAACCGAGCATTATCCAATTATTTGGGCTATCCTTGTTTTTGCATCAGCGGGAGTGTTGTCTCATTCGGGAATAAAGATACCGTATTTTACTTTTTTTGCTCATGATAGTGGTTTGAGACCGAAAGAAGCTCCTTTAAATATGATTCTTTCTATGTTTTTAACTTCTTTTTTGTGCATATATATTGGTATTTTCCCCGAGTATTTGTATAGCATTCTTCCTTACGAAGTTAATTATAAGCCCTACACAATTTCTCACGTTGTTAGTCAGCTACAGCTACTTTGCTTTGCTCTTCTCGCATTTACGGTGATAATGAAACTTGGACTGCACCCCCCTGAAGTGCGGGCGATAAATCTCGATAGTGATTGGATTTATAGAAGAATTTTTCCAAATTTAGGTATGACTTTTGCAAAGTATTTAGGTATGGCTAAAAGGAAAACCGAAACAAGTTTTGAAAAAATCATGCAATTTTCAGGAAAACTGTTGGTTGATTTATTTGGTCCTAATGCTGGGGCTGCGCGGGTTTTTACAAATGGTGCGATGACTTTATGGATAGCGATTATCTTTATTGGGGCATTGATTATCACGTTATTTTAAACTAAAAAATTATAACCTTTCATAATTGTTTTGGCTTAATACATTTTTTCTTTGTTGACTAGCCCGACAGGAATCTCCCCACGTCTCAATTTAATAATGCTTTTGGTTATAGTATTTGCTGATGAATGTGGACGTGTATGGGCCGCGATGTGGGGAGTGACTGTCACATTTGGATGGGTCCAATAAAAATGGGAAGAGGTTAGTGGCTCGCGTGAAAAAACATCTAAAGTAGCATGTCGTATGTGACCAGAGTTCAATGATTTCAAAAGGGCATTATCATCAATTAAGAGGCCTCTTCCAGGATTTATTATTATACTTTTTTTTGGAAGTTGGTTAAGTGTCGTATCGTTTAAAATATATTTTGTCTCAGTTGTCAAAGGCAGTAGCGTTATCAAGATGTGAGCTTCTTTAAGGACTTGGTTTAAATTACCAGTTCCTGAAAAAGTTTTTACGTTTGCAATGTTTTTTTCTGTTCTAGACCAACCTGTAACATTAAAGCCGATTGAAGCCAGCGCAATAGCTACGGCACTACCAAGAGCTCCCAGACCTAAAACTCCAACGGTTATTTCATTTGCTAATGGGGGTATTATCTGTGATCTCCATACACCATCTTGGTTCTTTATGTGTGTGTCGATACCTAGATGGTGTCTCAAAACGTGCGCAAGACACCATTCAATCATGCCTTGTTTCATTCCGTCATCCACCAGTCTAACTATTGGCTTATCAAGCGTTTTATTTTTAATAAGGTTATCGACTCCAGCCCATAAACTTAGAACCGCCTTTGCTTTGATAAAAGATGAGAAGTCTTTTACATAGTCAGTGGGCTCGCAGATAATAAATTCTACTTCGGTCTGGTCAGTTTGTAAATTGGTGGTAACTTCATTAAAGTTTAGTTTATTTTCTCTAAATGACTGACGCAAGTATCGCTCATATTTTGACCAATTTGGAGATGCAAACAATATCGACATTAAGTTTTGTATCGCAATCTATGTACATGGGCGCTCTGCATCAAGCCAAAACCAGCTAGAAGTACTAACATCGCGGACCCTCCATAAGAAATTAGTGGTAACGGCACTCCAACGACTGGCGCTAAACCCATGACCATTGCAATGTTGATTGCGAAATAGGAAAAAAAATTTATTGTTAATCCAGCGGTTAATAGTGATCCAAACCTACTTTTGTTATAAATTGCTGAAATCATCGAAAACAGAATTATTAAGCCGTAAATCATGAGCAAACTAATTGCTCCAAGAAAACCAAATTCTTCTGCAAGTGTAGTAAAGATAAAATCAGTGTGATTTCTTGGTAAAAAATTTAACTGACTTTGGGTTCCTTGCATAAAACCACGCCCGGTAAACCCTCCAGATCCGAGAGCAATCTTAGACTGGGTGATGTGGTATCCTGACCCTAAGGGGTCAAGAGATGGGTCGAGGAATGTATCAATCCGTCGATATTGATAATCAGTTAAAAATTGCCATGTTTTCCCTCGACTTAACCATACTGTCGCAATCATACCGGGAATGAGTCCAAAAATAGCCATAAAGTACCACCAACTTACTCCAGCTAAAAACATGATCGATATGCCGACAAATAATATGAGCAGGCCTGTGCCGAGATCAGGTTGTACAATAACTAAAGTTGTTGGTAGTAAAATTACGGCAAGCGGAATTAAAACCCAAAAAGCATTGGAAATTCTTTCAGGTTTCAGCCAATCATAGTAGGCCGCTAAAAGCATTACCAGTGAGAGTTTCATTAGCTCTGATGGTTGCAATCTTAAAAATTTTAAATCTAGCCATCGTTGTGCTCCTCCACCAGTAATGCCAAAATAAAACACGAGTATCAATAAGGTGAATGACAAAATGTAGGCTGGGAGTGACAGTTTTTTCCAAAAATTTATGTGAATAAAACTAAATACTATTAGTAGCGCAAAGCCGATAGCGAAACGAACAATTTGCGGTTCTGCCCACGGTTTTAAATTGCCGTCAGCGACTGAATATAATATTAAAAATCCAAAATTCGAAATAGTAATTACGAGCAGCAAGACGGGCCAATTGAGGTGGAATATTTTACGAATTCCAGTGGGTATTTCGTGGTATGATAACTTGTTTGAAATCATGTTTGGGTTTCGTCCAGTTTTAGTGTTTTATTTTCATTATGTGGATTATTAATACCCTTCAATTTATTAAGGCGAATTTTGATCTCAGAACGTTGATCTTTTGGATACGCTGATAGTGATGGATATTTCCCTTGCAATGCGAATAACATTATATCTCTTGCAATTGGAGCAGCAACAGCAGAGCCTCCGCCACCATGTTCGACGACGACCGAAATTGCGTATTTTGGTTTATCAGCTGGCGCGTAACCAGTAAAAAGTGCATGATCCCGTTTTGACCATGGTAATTCTTCATTTTTCTTAACGCCGGTTTTGCGTTCTTCTTCAGTAATACGCCTTACTTGGGCAGTACCAGTTTTTCCCGCAAATTTAAGATTTGGGTCCACAATCCTGGACTTGTAAGCGGTGCCATCACGGTCGTTAACCACTCCTTCCATTCCTGAACGAATTTGGTTGAGAATTGGAATTGACAAATTCAATGATTTCACTCGGTTGACTGGAATTATTTTTCCTCCTTTGGCATTTATTAGCTTTGGCTTCAAAGTTTTCCCTGTTGCGATTCTTGCAATCATTACTGCGATTTGTAAAGGCGTCGTAAGTATATACCCTTGTCCAATACCAGCATTTAATGTGTCTCCCAAAAGCCATCTTTCGTTATATGTTTTTTTTTTCCATTCTTTATTAGGTATAAGTCCTTTTGAGACTGCGGATACAGGCAAGTTATAAGTATCGGAAAGACCAAGCATTTTTGCGGTTTTTGCGATGTCATCTATGCCTACTCGTTTAGAAATTTCATAAAAGAAAACATCACAAGATCGCTTCAAGGCTTTTTCAAGGTTGATATCTTTATGACCATTTACCAACCAACAGTGATGTTTACTTGCATTCGTTTCATAAATTCCAGTGCATTTAATTTGTTCATATTCTGATACAATCTTCTTCTCAAGGGCTGCTATAGCCACAATCATTTTGAACAACGAACCAGGGGGATAAGCATCAGACACAGCTTTGTTTGATAGAGGTCTTTTAACGTCATTAAGTAGCTCTGACCAATCTGCCGTTGATATTCCATTGACTAGAATATTAGGATCAAAACTTGGTGTCGATGCCATTGCTCGAATAGCTCCATTATCAAGATCCATCACAACGGTAGATGCACTCAATCCTGACATTCTGGCCATCGAAAATTTTTGTAAATCAGTATCGACGGTTATTTGGATATCTTTTCCTGCCTGACTTACATCATGGTCAAGTTCTCGCATTATTCTTCCGTTGGCGTTGACTTCGCTTCTGCTAACTCCAGCAACGCCCATTAGTTCAGAGTTGAGTTCTCTTTCAATTCCTGTCTTGCCAATTTGTAAGTTCGGTATTTGGAATAAAGGGTTAGAGCCGGCAAATCTTTGTTGATCCTTTTTAGAAATTGGCCCAACGTAACCAATAACATGAGCCATTGCGTTCTTTTCTTCATATGCTCTTGAAAATCCGACCTCGGGAACAATACCAGGAAGTGAAGGCAAGTTGGCGGCTACTTTTGCAAATTCTCTCCAAGAAAGGTCTTCTACAACGGTAACTGGAATGAACGCTCTGTATTTCTTCACTTCTTTTTCGATTAAATCGAGGTTAGTTTTCGTAATTGGAATAAGTTTGGACAAATTAAACAGAACTTTTTTCACATCGCCGGCTTCTTCACTAATAATTCCTATGCGATAATTAGCTTGATTTTTAGCTAATAGTTTCCCACTTTTATCGTAAATGAGTCCCCGTTGGGGTGGTAAAATTCTTATATTTACTCTGTTTTCTTCGGCTAAAAGTCGATAACGCTCAGATTCCTCTATTTGCAATTTACGGATACGCCAACCTAACACGCCAATCACTGCCATTTGCGTGGAAAGAAGTAATACACTTCGCCGGGAAAAGGTTTTAGTGGATCTTTCCCAAGAAGTTTTTTTTATGTTAGTCTTAACCATATTTTTCTACTGCCTT
>MDTB01052758.1_pt1 | contig 32113 bp, 30 predicted proteins | sample 811161 | NCBI WGS metagenome assembly MDTB01 (sample SAMN05326650, study PRJNA326480) | marine metagenome | isolation source: seawater | place: Mediterranean Sea | collected 2009 | reverse complement strand
TTCGTCTAAATTTGGTGCAATTTCTAAAGCTGCATCATTAAAAAAAGCAATATCACCGTCAGGATGTGTCATCACTTCTAACCAATTTAACATTCTTTTTGCAATCTTTATACATTCATTAACTTGTGTGTTTTGAATAACTTTAGAATAAGCTTGGAAAATATTTATTAGATCTAATAAATCCTCTAAAAAAATTGCATGATACATTGGACTAAGCTCAAAATGACCGCCATCTTTTAAAACTTGCTCTTTTAATTCATCATTCATGATTTTTAATCCTTTCTTTAACCAAATTTCAGATTGTTTACTTGAAAAAAATAAACCAACAAAAATTAATGCTTTAGCGTTAGAGAATAAATGATTGCCAAGTATATGCCACTCTATTCGTTTATTTAACCAATTTGCTTGAAGTGCAAGGCTTTGTAATGAAGCTTCTGACAACTTATTACCTTGTAAGTGCCATTTAACCCAATTAACAATTCTTAATGATGTAGGGTACGGATCCCAACCAATACCTTTTCCTATTCTATTTTCATTAATCCAACGCTCTAATAATTGATCATGCCATGTTTTGCGCTTGAATGAGTCGAATGCATTTAAATCATCAAAATAATGCTGGTTGTAACACCATAACTTTGAAATAGTATTTTCACCCTCATTCCAACCAACTTCTGATAAAGATTGAGATTTGTTTAAAAATTGAAAAGTGTTTTCATTTAATAAACTTATCTTTTTTTTAATTGGTGAACAAAATTCATTTTCTATAACTCTTAAATCTATCTGAAGATTTTTTCTTATGATTGGTTTTATAAAGTGAAACCAAAATCTATAATAAATCTGTTTAAACTTTAAATAACGAATTGTATGAAAATATCTAAAAATCAAAGATTATTGGTTTAATAGTTTTATAGAAATTCTACTTACTTCAAAAATCTCTTCTACTGGAATTGGAGATTTATCACCTTTAGAAATTGAATAAATAAAAGCTTTGACACAAGCTTTTTGACCTTTATCTTGTTGCCATAAATTCATCTTTTTAAATCCATTCCAACCAAAACCAACTAATTTTTGATAATTGTCTAGCTGTAGAATTCCCCCTTGCGCAAATACCTCTAATCTTTCTTTGGGAAAAGATTTTGAACCATTGGCATAATAGTGAATTGTAGCAACTGAACCATCTTTAAATCTTAATTGTATATCAGCAGTATCTTTTGTTGAACTATCCATAAATTGAATTTTATAGTTAGTGATAGTTTTGCCTACCAAAAAACGTAATAAATCTATAAAATGACATGCCTCGCCAATAATACGTCCTCCACCAATCTTTGAGTCCTGGATCCAGTGATCATTAGAAATTTTTCCTGCATTAACAGTCATTATCATTGTTTTAGGACCTTTAATATTTTCTAACAACATTTTTATTTTTTGGACCTGAGGTGCAAAACGACGATTAAAACCAACCATTAAAATTTTTGATGGAGAATATGTAGACTCAATCTTATTCAATTCTTCTAATGTCAAACACAATGGTTTTTCAACAAACACATGCTTTTGAGTTTTTAAAGCTTTAATAACAAAATCTGCATGAGTGTTGTGCCTTGTAGCAATCACAACTGCATCAGTTGTTTTGTCACTAAGTAAACGATCGCTGTCAGTTGTGGTTTCTGAAAAACCGTACTTGCTTCCCACATGAACACCACTTACTCCATTATGTGATGCTACACTATTTAATTCTACACCCGTAGCTTTAAATGATGGAATTAATACTGATGCCGCATAATTGCCTGATCCTAAAAAACTTACTTTTATTTTGTTTAAAATTTTATTATTGATAGATTTTTTTATATTATTGTCAGTTGATAATAAAACTTTTCTTGTATCATCTGTTATCTCTATACCAGGATATGTTAGTAGAATTCCAAGGGAAGACTCATTGCTAACGACAAGTTTATATGCTTTTTCAGCTTCATTTATATCAAACTGATGTGATATTAATTGTTTAACATTTAATGCACCTGTAGCCATCATATCTAATACAGCTTCAAAATTACGCTGTTCTGTCCAGCGCACAAAACCTATTGGATAATCTTGACCTTTCTCTTCGTAGCTTGGGTCATATCGACCGGGTCCATAGGAAGCTGAAACCTGAAATATCAATTCTTTTTTAAAAAAATCATCTCTTGATAACTTAAGTCCTGTCACTCCAACTAATACTATCCGACCACGTTTCCTGCACATTTGTGCCGCTTGATGTACTGGCCGATCACTTGTCGTTGAAGCTGTTATAATTACAGCATCAACACCACGACCACGTGAAAAAATATCAGCAATTGCTAATGGATCGTCTTTATTAAGATCTACTAATTCAGCTCCAAATTTTTTTGCAAGTAAGAGTTTGTTTTGATCAAAGTCTAACCCTAAAACCCTACAGCCATTAGCTTTTAGTAGTTGAACTGTCATTAAGCCAACTAAACCAAGACCTATAACTACAATCGTCTCACCTAGTGTTGGTTTAACTAAGCGTATTCCTTGTAATGCAACTGCTCCAAGAATTGTAAAAGATGCCTCTTCATCAGAAACTTTATTTGGGACTTTTGCACAAAGATTTATTGGAACATTCACAACCTCGGCATGTTTACCATTTGAAACAACTCTGTCGCCCTTATTAAAGTTATTAACTTCACACCCTACTTCATGCACAACGCCAACGTTACAATAACCTAAGGGTAGCGGTTGATCTATTTTGTTAAATACTGCTTCAATAGTTGGCATTAAACCGTCTGTTAAAACTTTATCAATAACCATTTTTACTTTTTCGGGTTGTTGACGTGCTTTTTTTATCAATCCTGCTTTACCAAATTCTACCAACATTCGTTCTGTACCAGCTGAGATCAAAGTTTTTGATGTTTTTATTAGTAATGATTTTGGTAAAATGTTTGGCACAGGTATCTCATCAACTTTTGTTGATCCTGTTTTTAATGATTGAATTATTTGTTTCATAATTTAATTAAATATTATATCTGTTAGTTTTATTCTATGAATATTATTAATCAAGTATTCAGCTTTATTTATAATTATAATTTTTTTACTGATATTAAACAGGTATTTTTAGGACTCACAAAGCTATTTATAAATTTATTGCGTAGAGATGTTAGCAATTATCATTAGATAATTTATTTATTTCATCTTGAGTAAAGTAGTTAATCAACACAGCTTTATAAATACCTTTAAAAACGAAAAGACTACCTGCGGCAGCACCAATAATTTTGTAATGGTCAATTAGCTCAAAAATATGATCTTTGGAACCTGCGCCACCGAGGACTGTAATTGGTATATTTACAGCTTCACGTACTTTTTCAACCAGATTTAAATCATAACCTTTCATAACTCCATCGTTATCAATTGAATTTATGACAATTTCACCAGCTCCACAATCTTCGATCTGTTGCAATAATTTATCTAGATTATGTTTAATTTTTTGTTTACCATTTTTTGTAAACACTTCATAATTACCAAAAAAATTTTTTTTTACATCAATTATAGCAACAACACTTTGGCTACCAATAACTTGTGCTATTGAAGTAATAAGTGATGTATTTTCAATAATTGCACTACTTAAAGCAATTTTTTCAACACCTAATTCAATAATTCTACTTGCCTGCTCAACACTTTTAATTCCGCCTCCAAAGCAAAGGGGCATACGACATTCAAAGGCTAGTTTTTCAATAAGAGAATAATCTGGCTCTATATTTTTAACAGATGCGTCAATGTCAAGTATTATCATTTCATCAACTTCTTTTTCATTAAACAATTTTACTGTATTAATAGGATCACCGACATATTTTGGATTTGTAAAATTAACTGTTTTTACCAACCCTTTATTTTGAATTAATAAACAAGGTATAATTCTTGATCTTAACATTCTGAAAAATTTTTAAGAACATTTATACCATTTGAATGGCTTTTTTCAGGATGAAATTGTAAACCATAAATATTATCTTTACATACAGCTGAGGCAAACTCTGATCCATAATTTGTTATACCTAAATGATATTTTTGATGACAAAAAAAATGATAAGAATGTAAAAAATAAAATCCTTTATTTTTATTAATGTTATTAAATATTGAGTGATTTTTTAGGGGTTGAACTTTGTTCCAACCCATGTGAGGTAATTTTGGTTTGTGTTGCAAGTTAAGTTCGTCTATCTTTATAACTCTACTATTCTCAAACCAGCATAAACCACTTTCTTTTCCTTCCTCACTGCCACATGCCATCATTTGCATTCCTACACATATACCTAACACAGGAACATGCTTCTCAAGCACTTGTCTATCTAAAATCTCTCTCATCCCTGAGTTATTAAGTCGAGACATTGAGTCATCAAATGCACCTACGCCAGCTAGAATAATTTTATTTGCCTCTTCTAACTGTCGTGAATTTTTAATTATTGAAACATTAATGTTTAAGAGCTTATATATATTTAATATTGCTTTGATGTTACCGGCGCCATAATCAACAATAGCAATCATCGTTTACCGCCTTTCTCAACACCAAGTATTCGAAGAATTTTGGCACCTATTGAATATATCCACATTTGATTTTTATAATCTTTATAAGTTTTATTTTTACTTTCAAAATATGTAAGAAGTTGATCCTCGCTAATATCAAGCTTATTAGCAATATATTTAAAATCTTCTCTTAATGAATATGAGTCAAAAGTGGGTGATTGCAGACGATCCAATGCCTCAGTCCTAGTCATCTGATCGGTCAATATTAAACTTGAATACTGAACTTTACGACAATCGTAGCCAAACTTCTGGGGCAACCAATATGACTCGTAAAATCGAGTGAAACGGGATTCAAAATGTTTCTGGGGATATCGCTGAAACTCATAATTATCAACTAAAAATTGTGTAGCATCCTCTTTATTATATTTTACATAATCTAGAGGTCGATAAACTTTTATTCCTTTATAATAAGGTAAAAAAACCTTATGCCAAAGAATATTGGTTAAAGGGAATTTTTTAAGCGGGTATTTGCCAAATAAATTATGAATATCTTTTATCTGAGTTGAGTCTGATTGATAATACATCCATTCCAAAGGATTTCTTATACATTCTGTTGAGTAATTTCCACCTGTTAAAATATGTTTCACATTATAATTATTTGCGAATTTATACATTGTGGCAAAGAATGCATGATCCTGAGGCGTATCAATATGAGAAACTCCAGATTTAAAAAAAGATAGCTGCAAATCTTTCATCTCTTCCCAATCAATGACTTCCGTAAAGAGATCTAGTTTGAGTTTATCAACTAATTTTTCAATATTATTAATAGCTTGTTGTGAGTTCCAACCTGCATCAACATGAAATACCAATGGTCTTAAACCAAATTTCACTTTAGCTAAATAAACTAAATAAGAACTATCTATACCACCGCTCATTCCAATTATACAATCGAAATCTTTTCCTTCACCAGATAATTTCATTTGATTTATTATCTTACTTAATTTATTTTTCTTTTTAGTGTCATCTTCTAAAAATGGTTTAATGTATTTTTTAAATGAATTACAATGATCACAAACGCCCATGTTATCAAAAGTTATTGAGGAGTCTGTCTCATCCATAACACAGTTTGCACAAATTTTATTTGACATATTTTAATACTATAAATTAACAAAACATATTTATATAGATTAAATTAACGAAATATACTTTCTATAGATTTTATGAGATTTTTTAGCAATATTCCATTTTTTTTTAGGTAAAATATTTTTTGTTGTAGAATGACAGCGGTGCAATACTTTTATTGATGGTTCATAAAATTTTTTTAGCCCTTTATCAGACAGTTGCTTACTTAAAAAAAATTCTTCATAGTACATAAAACATGGAGCCCATAGGTTTTTAAAATTTTTAAAAAACAAAGGGCCCAATATATAAAGTGCCCCATAACCTTGGTATATTTCTCCTGCATTTTTAAAATTTTTTTCATCATTCCTAGATGTAAAAAAATTTGTAAGTTTTGATATCTTTAACAAAACCAAAGAAAGATAATAGTTTAAATAATAAAAATCATATATTAACTCTCTAATAATACTAATTTTACTGATCACATGGGGATTTTGATAAAACCCATCAAGTGTTTTAATATTAGGTGAAATTACTGGATATTTATTAAATAAATTTTTTTTATTTTTTATTGATTTAATAAAATTTGATGGAAAAAAAACATCATTGTTTCCTATAATTATATATTGACATTGTTTACAATTTGCTCTTAGCCAATTTATACCGATATTTAACCCTTTAAAATATCCAACATTTTTTTTATTAAAAATAAATTTAATATTATTTGATTTTTTTGAATAAGTTTTAAGAATTTTTTGATTAAGTTTATTAGATGCATTGTCTATAATTACAATTTTAACAAATTTATAATTCTGTTTTGCTATCGAATGGATAGCTTTAAGAGTTAAATTTGAATTGTTATAATTTGTCAATACAAATGCAAATTTCATAAGATAATACTTTTAAATATACTTTTTTAACATATATAATAGATTATACATAAAAAATGTTGTACTTAAAAAAAATTATAAAATTTCTAAAACAATTACTATTGTTTCAATTTCTTAAAATAAAATATAAAAAAAATGCACATCCAAAAATATTTGAGTGGAACTGGGATAAAAAAAATTTCAATCGTATAGCGGTAGTAAATTTTCTAATAGCCAAAACTGGTGGTTTGAATTCCAAATATCTTGAGATTGGATGTCAATCTAATACATTATTCAACTCAGTTGCTTCAATAAAAAAAACTGGTGTAGATCCTGTGAGTGGAGGAACTCATCAAATGACATCTGATGATTTTTTTTTATCAAATAAAGAAAAATTTAATGTTATTTTTATTGATGGTTTGCATCAATATCAGCAAGTTCGTAAAGATACAATTAATTCACTAAATAGTTTAGAAGATGGCGGCTGGGTTGCTTTTCATGATTTTTTACCAACTAACTGGAAAGAGCAACACATACCACGTTTAAATAGTGACTGGACAGGTGATTGCTGGAAATTAGCTATTGAATTAACTCATGCGCAAAACCTGGATTTCAAAATAATAAAAATTGATAATGGAGTTGGTATATTGCAAAAAAAATCGTCGGATTGGTTTATTCCTGATTTATCTAAAAATTTAAAAACAGCTGGATTTGAAAAATTTATGGAGAACGTAGAAAAAATGCCTCTTTATTCATTTTATGAAGCTTTAAAATAATTTTGAGAAAAATTTAAACTTTTCTTGCTTAATATACAAGGTCTATACCCACAATAATTAATAACATATATAAAAGCTTTAATATTATGTTGGGTCTAATCTTTGAACAAATAAAAGAAAACAAACCTAATATAAAAATACTTCCAATCCCCCATAACCGGTCACTTAGATATTGAGAAAAAGAAAATAAAATTAAACTAAAAGTAGCAAATAAACTTATAAAAAAAGATCTATCAAATAATCTAAGATCAGTGTCAATTAATCGGTTCCAATATTTTATGCGCCAATAACTGTAACTTATAAGGGTTAATAAAGAAAAAAAGACAGTAAATCTCATAAATCCTACATCATATCCCTGTAAATTATAAAAACGTGATAGTTTTCCTAATACCAAATCTTCAATATTTGAGATGTTGTTAAAAAAGAAAGCGAAAAATATTAATGTAAATAAAATCAAATATCTTGTACCAAAGAAAACAATGCCAATAATCACTGAAATATGAAAAGATGTTCCGACTAATAATAATAAAATACTTGTTTTCATCATTTTAAATTTATTATAAAATATAAAAGCCCAGGATAAACAAACTACAGCAAGACCATTGCGTAATAAGGAAATATCATTACCAAAATTTAATAAAAAGTATGCTGGTAAAGCATAATAGAGACTAACTCCTAAAGAATGAAACCATATAACATTTAATAATACAACTAAGAATATTATAATGTATCGAAATTCAAAGAAATCAAATCCAAAACTTTTAAAAATTGACATCAAAAATACATAACCCCACTCACCATAAACACCTGTCCAATTATAATATTTAAATTTGTAATTAAACAAATCTAAGAAAAATGGAGTTTCCTCAAACATCAATGCATAGCTCCCCAGATCTTGAAGTACCAGGTTAGAAAAAAAATGAGTTAATAAAATGGAAAAAGTGAAAGCTATTAAAAATAATTGAATTGAATTATATGAATTAACATTTTTAATCATCATCTTAAGAATTTATAATCTACAAAAATTTATTTCATCATCAACTATACTAAGTTAACTTTTTAAAAATAAAATATATTTTTTGAATTAAATACTTTAGATTTAAAATTAATGAAATTTTTTTTCTATAATAATTATATGACCTATGACTCATTACTTGTATATACTTATCAATTTTAAAATTGGCAATTTTTTCGTAATCAATTTTTTTTTTCCAAGTAACAAAATTGAAGCTTATTTGATCTCTTACACTATATTTGTCAATCTCAGACCACCAAAACTCCATTAGTGACTTGATACTTCTGTTATTATGTTTGCGCAAAATAAATCTACATTGCATTAAACCATTATTTTTAGGATATTTTAATTTTTTGTATCTTTTTACTTGATTTTCTATGACTTTTGGGTCGTCCAAACCCCAAAATTGGCATTCTTTTGCCTCTTTGTAAATGCAATTTCGATTGCTATGCTCAAACATAGTCAACAAATTTTTGCTTTTTTTAAAACTTTTAATCAATGAAAATATTTTATTTTTAAGCAAAATATTAGAGTCAATACATAAGCTGTACTCATAAGAACTAAAAAAAATATGAGGTAAAATTTTAAAAATCTTAGCTGTTCTTCTTGGATCTCTATAAATAAAGTCAATCTTAATTATATTCCAAAAATGAGATTTTAAATAATTATCACTTAAAAAAATAAAATCTACATCCTTAAGCTTAATTTTTTGCTTAATAATAAAGTCATAATTATTAGTTAAATAACTATATATTACAAATTTATTTTTACTTTTTTTTTGTACAGCTTTAATTTGTTTGATAATTAACTTTATCTTTGTATCATTTAATTTATTTTTTAAATTTTTCAAATATTTATTATTTAATCTATTCATAATTAAATGGCGGTTAATGATACTTTATTACTTACGTATTAAGCCTATAAATTTACCTTTATGTTTAGTAATCGCAAAATTCAAAGAATTTGATTTTACAAAATAATAGAAATATAAATTGTCTTGTATATCATCAGATATAAATAGCCCCCCAGGTCTTAAAGCGTTCCATAAAAGTGGGAAAGCATAACTTCTACCCCACCAATTTTTATCAGAATCATAATGACATAGGTCAACTTGATGTTTGGCTAATTTAATAGCATCAATAATGCCAGGCCTATCTGGTTTTCTTAAAATATACCAATATTTTCTTAAATTTTTAGGTACAACAATACCGACATAGTCTTCATTTTTTTTTTTAGGATATGGCATATCTACACTATACAAAACTCCTTTTTTTTTTCTTTCTGAAAAAGCCTTTAATATACTTAAGCTGGACCATCCATAGGCAACACCGGTCTCAATAACTCTACTGGCTTTTAATAATTTAACTGAATTGTAGAGTAAATTTAAATCAGCAGGCCCACCCATTTTTATAGGTGATTTAGATGCTCTAACTTTAGCATGTTTTAAATAATTACCATTTAAGTTCTTATATGATCCTTTAAATCCAAGGTTTAACAAAGCTTTTCTACTTGAAACACTATTTAAACTTGCCCATTTTGTAGCTTTTATTTTATCTTTAGGCGAATCGTGATTTAATAAAAATTTTCTTATAATTTTATAAAATGTATGTTCCCAATATTTTGGACGAAATAAAAACCAAATTAATGTGTCAAATCTGTTCGCAATTTCTAAAAAATATGTTAATTTAGTAAAAATCATTTATTTTTTATACTATTTAAAATTTGTCTTGTTGCCAACCTTTAATAAATAGTTGCTGAAATTTAATAATAATTTTTTTTTAATTTCAAAAAATAAAAAAATTTAAAATAGTTAAAAAGTAAAAAATAATAAATATATTGCTGTGATTTTTTATTATAAAATTTAATTTATATTCTTTATTGTAAATTAGTGAGATATTTTTGAAATTGCTTTCAGGTATTCTTTAGAAACATTTAAAACAGTATAATATTTTGCATACTCCATTGATTGTTTTTGCAAGTCAGAATTCTTAATTTTATCCAATATTGCATTAACAAATGCAGGCTTATCATTTAAAGGTAACAGTTTACCATATTTCCCAAAATTTAGAATCATTTTTGGACCACCTGGACAATTACTAGAAATAATGGGTAGTCCAGCTGACAAAGCCTCAACTAAAACATTTCCAAAACCCTCCCATTTTGATGTTAATATAAATAAATCTGCTTTTTTATAAAATGGATAAATATTTTTTTGAAATGGAATAATTTTAATACTTTTTGACAGTCCAGAAAATTTTATTTGATTTAGTAAATTTAGTTTTTGCTCACCCTCACCAATAATTATTAATCTTAAATTTTTATTTATTTTGTAAACATCTTTAAATACAGAGATCAAAAAAGAAAAGTTTTTTTGTTTTGTCAAGCGGCCAACAGATAATATAGTTTTCAATTCTTTGTTTCTAAACCATGACTCATCAATATTTTCTGACGCTAACAATTTATAATTGGAAGGTAATACAGGATTTCTTATAACTAATGTTTTGTCATTCTTAATCACATAATGTTTAATCAGGTCAAATTTAGTATCATCAGAATTTGAAATGACCAACTTTGTACTTCTATACGCATATTTCATCAAAAAAATATATATTATATTTTTTGGCCATTTTTTTTGAATTACCCCGTGCAAAGTATTAGACTCTCTAAATACAAGATTATTTATATATAAAAATTTAGCTGCTAGTCCTGTGAATATATTTACATCTCTAGAAACTGAGAGGACTAAATTATCTAAATGATTTTTAAGATAATTTCTAATTTTATATAAAATACTTATTGAACTTAAAAAATTTATATTATCAACTTCTAAGTTAACAACTCTAACTTTTTCATTAATCATAGTTTTATATGGCCCAATGAATTTCAATACAACGAGGTCAACTGCATGTCCATCTAAAGCATATTGATTAGCCAAATTTACCGCAACCTTTTCAGCGCCACCTCCATTTAACGTTGGGGTAACTATTGAGATTTTATATTTCATACTTAAATGTTTGTTATCAATATAATATTTCGTTAATCAAAAAATTTAAATTTTTTTTAATAATTCTTTTATACAACAATAAATTTTCTATTTATAATTTTAAATGGCCAACAGAATGATAAATATTTGATTTTTTAATTTCAAACAAATCATTAAAAGGTTTGTTATTCAAGATTCGATTAATAATTTTTTTAAAAAGTTCATCTTCTCTATTTTGCCAGATCGTTCCATAAGTTTCGCTATATTTCTTTATAGCTTGATTTCTTTGATTATCATTATATGTCTTTTTTATTAAAAATTTTAATGACTTAAGAGAAAAATTTGTCTCTAATCTTGTGGATAAATTATTTTTAACATAACCATAATAATCTGATACTGAATATTCTTTTTTACTAAATTTATAATAAAAGGTTGGTAAGTATGCCAAAGCTGCCTCAAAATGGATGCTGGTTTCACCTGCTATTATTGCATCTAAATTTTCAAAATAATTTAATAGCGATACTTCTGTGGGATTAGACCATCTTATCATTTCTTCATCCTTGATAAATAATTTTAATTTTTTAATAAAAATTAAATTTTGAGATGGATGAGTACGCACTATACATTTAACCTTTAATTTAATCAGATGAATTAAAATATTTAAAGTGTCATTAAAATCGCTTAACTTGTTAACAGCCAAACCTATACATAGTTTTTTTGTTTTATTTTCTTTAAATATATTATTTTTTTTTTTGATTACTCTGGTTATTTTTTTTTTTTGCCCACTTAATAATACTTGGCAATTTGCTGCATTTTTTTTTATACGAAGATTTTTTTTTTGAGCTCGATAACAAGCTATGTAATTTTGATAAGCAACATTTCCATCTAGAAGTGCGTAATCAAATTCTAATGGAGGAAAAATTTTACTTACTGAGGCATGCTGAATATAAAGAGTTTTAATTTCTAATATTTCTGCTGTAATACGTAAACTGCGTGCATAAATGCTGTGGTCATTAGACAATATAATTAACTTGGGTTGGATTCTATCAAGTTCTTCCAAAAAGTATGGAATAAACATATAAGATTCGGTTAATTTATATAAGTACCAATAAGTTTTATTTTTATATTTTTTTTTTAAATTTAGATGCAATGGCAATCCACGTACTAAAAAAAGTGCAAAACTAATAATTACGATTTTGGTACTAAATTTCACTCTCTTTAAGTTGTTAAAACTATAATTCTTTTTACTTAAAAATCTTAGAACTGGTTTGATACTATTATACTGATTTAAAGTTCCTGAAAATATATATATAGATTTAGGGTTTTTTTTTTCAAATAAAATAAGTTTTTTAAGGACTCTATAGACAAATGATAAACCTGCATTAAAAAATAAAGGAAAAAATTTATCATTTTTTTTTGCGTATGTTTTGCTAATTAAAGGATTATTAAAAATTTTCCCTATCTCAAGCTCACTCTCTTTACATAAAGCCAAATTGGAAAGTTTAAATAATTTAAAAGAATTCATAAGTTTGTTTTTTGATATACTAAAAAATGATAATTATTAATTAAAATTTTAATAAATATATACTATTAATTTAAATTAAACTATAAAGCGCATGTTATTGTATTCATAAATAGGATATAATATATTAATGAGATTATCTTTTATAGGATTAGAAATTATCCTAAATAAAAAAAATTCAAAAAAATCTATATCGTTCAATGATATAAATTATATGAATAATGAAACTTTGTTATACATAAAAAAACTTAGTAAAAAAGAAATTGACAGTAGAACTGAAGAGTTGATTAAAACTTGTGAAACTGATGTTGGAAAAATTAAACAAATTCTAAATGATAAAGGAATTGTAATTATTAAAGATTTTGTCCCTGAAGTTACAATTGATAAAATATCTCAAGATTTAAAAAACATCAGAGAAGAGATATCTTCTTTTATATCAACTAATAATACTTTTAAAGATAATGCTAACTTTTTTTTTCAAAAAGATAATGCTAAATTTACTAATTATTCTGAATTAGCAAACTATAAAAAAACTGTTGCCAATATTCGTGGAGGACAAGACAAAGGTATGATCGACATTTTTAATGTAGACAAATGTAATTATTCACTTGGTAATATATTAATTCCTTTTTTCAACCAAAAGATTATTTTTGATATATTAAGTGAAGAAAGCTCTAATTTAAATCCAACAAATCTAAATCTTTATTTAAACAATGACATTACAAAAACTCGAGGATTTCATGTGGACACATACAATAAAAAGATAAAAATTTTTTTATATTTAGAAGACTGTCTAAATCTAGATGATGGTCCATACACTTATGTTAAAGAAAGTCATATAAATTCACGATTTGCAAAAATAAACCAATGTATTTCTTCGAACCTTTCTAATTATACTGAGACTCCATTTGTTTCACTTGAAAATATTACTCCAGTTTTAGCAAAAAGAGGTACTTTAGTAATTTCAGATCAAAGTGGTAGTCATAGAGGGTTTCCGCAAGCTTTGGGACACAAGCGAGCAGTTGCAGTAATGAATTATATTAAATTATAAATAAATACAGGTTTAAAAAATATTCAAAATTTAACTTTAATAAAATTGAAATTTTAAGATTGTATATTGTGGATAGAGATAATGAATTTTAATAAGCTCTTAAATGGTTTTTAGGTATTCAAAGTATTAATCTAAAACATTATTGGTACATTATTTTAAATATATTTATTAATTCTTTTTTTTTCGCTTTAAGTAAAATTTTTTAAAAGCAAATATTATAAACCAAATGTAATTTATAAAGAATGAGGGTTTATAAATTAAACTAATTAAAGAATATAAAGCTAAATTGTATTTTTTAATTTTAAATAAACATATAATAAAATAAGGAGTTACGTTATTTAATGTGAAAAATAGAGATTTGGCAAATTGTCTAGATTGCTTAACATTTTCTTTTTCAATCTTTTGAAATAATCTTATTCCCCAATCAGCTAATTTGAATGCTATTGTTTGAATTAAAAATTTATCTTTTAATTCTAAGGCATATGAAAGTCTTTCGTTAATTCCCATAGAATCTGGTCTATTTTGTTTTTTTTTTACACTTTCTACTGTATCACCAAAATCAACCGCGATCATTCCGCAATTATGTATCATTGCCATGTTGTATTTGCGTGTCATATCTATGCCAATTTTAACTTGGGGATAAAGAACATTTTTTTCTAATGGAAAATTGGATAAATTAAAGCAACTCATTCTAAATGATAAACCAGTATACGCACCTGAAAGTGCAAACATATTAGCAATTGCTTCGTAACCCTTGGAATATAAAGTGTAAGACACTTGATATCTTTTTTCAGCTTTTTGCCACTTATCAACAGAATGATGGATAATACTAACATCATCATGCTTACTAAATATTTCTAAACATTTAGCAATATAATCGCCAATCATAAAATCGTCGTCTGAAAGAAAAATTGCATAAGGCGATTTAACCTCGCAGTAGCCTCTAAAAATAGTTTTTATTGGTCCAATATTTTGAGGATTTTTATATATCTTTACTCTCGCATCATTGATAGCTACTGACTTTAAATAGTTCCAGGTACCATCATTTGAATTATTATCAATGATAATAAACTGAACATCTTTTACTTCTGTTTTAAGAAAAGATGGTAAACATTTTTTTATACGATTTATCCTATTGAATGTTGGTAATACCACAGATATTGAAAATGGCTTATTCTGATATTGCATAAATTCTAATCAATATTTTTGTAAATATATCAATTTAATTTAAAATTTTTTTAATCTTAATATTAAATGAATATTTTTTATTTTTGTAGTTAAAAAAATTGAATGATTTATTTTTAAAAGTTCTTGCATTATTTAATTTAATCAAATCTATTAACTTGTAGGGTTTGTTCAGTTTAAGTTCATCAAATTTGTTAATACTTTTCTTGTTAAAGTAACTTGATTTTCCCGATTGTTTTTTGGATTTAATTTTACCAGTTAATATTTTAATAAAATTCTTATTAAATAATTTTACAATTTCTAACTCTCCTTTTTTATAAAGACTTGTAGAAGAAGAAAATTCATTAAATTTAATCTCTTTTTGACACCATACATTGCCTTTATCAATTCCACCTGATATTTCATGAAGGGAAACTCCCCATTTTAAATTTTTAATGATTGCGTGAGCATGTGGATAAAATCCTCTGGCTACAGGTAGATAAGAAGGATGAAAATTTATAGAACTTTTAAATTTTGAAAAAAGATTTTTTGGTATTAACCACGGCCAATATACACTAATTAAAAAATCAATTTTTTTCTTATTTTTTAATGTTGAGATAAATTGTTTTTTATTTTTTAAAAATAGAATTTTTTTTTTATTAAAGCTTTTATCACATGTTAAGATCTCAATATCGATAAATGAGTATGATCTTAATTTCTTAATAACTTTTAATCCTACATTCTTATTTCCTATTAGTAGTAATATTTTTTTTTTCATCACTAGTTAAGAATATTGTTTATAGTTTTTGCAATATAATCTATTTGACTTTTTTTCAAATTGTGGCCACTCGGAAGATTCAATCCATACTTACCTAATTCTTTAGAAAAAAATTTATTTTTACTTTTCCACATTGGATAAGTGCTAATTGATGGAAATATCGGCCTTGTATCTATTCCCTTTTTTCTTAATATCTTAGACAATGTTGACCCATCTATCTTAATTTTTAATTTTTCTTTAATTAAAAATATTGATGTCATCCAGTAAATAGATCTTGCTGGTTTCTTTTCTTTATTTAGTTTTACTTTATTTGAATTTATGAAATTTTTTTCATACCAGCTAAATATTTTTCTTTTTTTTTCAACTAACTCCTCTAATCTTTCAAATTGTGCAAGGCATAGTGCTGCCTGAATATTGGACATAGAATATTTGTAGCCAATTTTTTCTATCCAAAATGTTCCTTTTTTTTTATTATTTCCTCTCCCATGTGCTGCCAGTTGTTTAATTTTTTTATTTAAAGATTTGTTGGAAGTAATTATCATTCCACCTTCACCTGAAACCATTAATTTAGCGCCTTGAAAACTAAAAGCTGCAGCAATTCCAAAAGTTCCTACTAACTTATTGTTATATTTAGCACCTACTGCTGGGGCCGCATCTTCAATCAAATGAATCTTATATTTTTTTGAAATCTTGACAATTTCATCCATTTTAGATGGGTGTCCATAAAGATGAACAACCATTATAGCTTTCGTTTTTTTATTAATTTTTTTTTTTAAAGATTTTGGACAAATGGTCCAAGTGTCTGGATCAATATCAGCAAAAACTACTTTTGCACCTACATATTTAACTGCACTTGCTGTAGCAACCCAAGTAGTGTCGGGAACTATTACTTCATCACCTTTCTTAATATCTAAAGATTTTAGTATTAAATGCATTGCTCCTGTACAACTTGATGTAGGAATGGCGTACTTAACCTTAAAATACTTTTTAAAACTATTTTCTAATTTTACTAAATAATTATTCCAATTATTATTCCAACCATTGCTTACAGCATCCGCAACATATTTTTTTTCTAACTTAGTTATAGATGGTCCTGCTGTAAGTATCATATTAGAGTAACATATATATTTATTTATATATAAATCAATTATTGAGTCTACAAAAAACTAAGTTATTCATAACTAAAAGTTTATTTTTTTTCTAATTTAAAATTACTTTAGGAAGTTCATCAAAAATTCTTTTGATCCAACTTTTTTAATTACTTTGGAGTCTAAAGACTTTGAAATCAACTTTTCACTGTGAAGACTTTCATTTAACCATGATTGAAACCCTCCATCCTTCAAGTGATCTTCAACAACTATCACTTCTTTATATTTTTTTAAATTTACATTTTGATATTTTTTAAACTTCATTCCCCAAAGAGGCATAGAGAATAGTGATCCTGGCTTATATATTTTTTTATCAATCTTATCTATAATGAATTGAATAACTGCGCCTGTTGATAGATATATTTGTTTATTCTTAAAATTTTTTTCATAATCTAAAACTTGTATCCATTTACCAGGAGATACTTTTGGTATTTTTTTGTGTATTTGATAATTTGAGCTTTTATCTAATCTTAAATATGAGGGTTGAGGATTTTTTATAATATAATCAATACATGATTTTAATTCCATAACATCACCAGGAGATGCAATCAACATATTTGGAAAACTTCTAATCAAAGAATAATCTTGTATTGCGTGATGAGAGTATCCTAAATTTCCATAGCCAACCCCCCCTCCAGCTGAAACAATGGTAACAGGTAAATTATGATAATCTAAATCATTTCTAATTTGTTCCGCACATCTGAATGTATTAAAATTTGCAATAGAATATACAAAAACATGTTTACCTCTAGCAGCTAGTCCTGCTGCATAACCCATCATACTTTGTTCTGATACACCGGCATTAAAAATATTTTTTGGAAATTCTGTTGAATAATTTTCTACCATTCCATAACCCAAATCATTCACTATCAAACAAATATTTTTGTTTTTTCTTGTGGCAATGGCAAGCTGTTCTATAAAAATATTTTTCATTTTAATTTTTTTAAAGCTGTGTATAATTGTACTTTTGTAGGAGCCCTGTAATGCCACAAAATTTTATTTTCCATAAAATCAACTCCTTTTCCTTTAATAGTATCAGCAATTATCACCTTTGGTTTATTGCTTCTATTAATTAAAGATTTTTGTATTGATCTAAGGTTATGACCATTAATTTTTTCGACATTGCAATTAAAAGATTTCATTTTTTCTTTTAATGGTTCTAATTTCATTACATTTTTTACAAAGTCTAAACTTTGAATTTTATTGTAATCAATGATTATAAATAAGTTATTTAGATTATGAAAAGATGCAAACAACAGGGACTCCCAAGTAGTTCCTTCATTAAGTTCGCCGTCACTTATTATCACATATACTCTATTGTTAGTTTTATCAATTTTTTCACCCAAGGCTTTACCAACAGCATAAGGTAAGCCATGCCCTAAAGAACCTGATGAAAATTCAATATTCTTTACATTATGACTTACATGAGACATCAAATTGGAATTATTTTTTCCATAACTATTTAAATCTAACTTTGAAAGCATTTTTTTTTCAAATAGTGTGCAATATAAAGCTAAAGCTGCATGTCCTTTGCTAAGAATGAATGTATCATTTTTTCTTAATCTTTTAAAATATAGGACTGCTAATAATTCAACAATAGAAAAACAACTTCCAATATGAGATGATTGTGCTTGAAAAGTTTTTTTTAGAATATTTGTTCTAATATTTTTTATAGATTTTATTAATTTTTTAGTCACCGATTAATAAATTTTAAAATAATTTTATGAATATAATTTATCTCTTTGTTTTCTAGTCCTTGATGGCAACCTATTAATAAACCGTTTTTCATTATATAGTCAGAATTTTTAAAAGCATTAATTCTATTTTCTTTTGAAACAAGTGAATTAAATGCTGGATGTCGCAATATATTACCGCTAAAAATTGGTCTTGTTTGAATATTATTTTTTTCCAAAAAAATCTGTAATTTTTTTCTATTAAAATTTAATCCTTTTTTTAAGATTATTGGATAAGCTAAAAAATTTGTATAAACATCATCAATTATTTTTGGAGTTATAAAATACTCATTGAGTTTTTGAAAAAATTTTTTATGTAAAAAGAAATTTTTATTTCTTAAATTGCTAAATCTTTTAAATTTTTTCAATTGTATTAACCCAAAAGCTGCTCCTAATTCTGAAGGTTCAAAATTGTAACCTGCCTCAGAAAAAACAAATTTTTTATCATATTCAACTCCATTTAATTTAATATTTAATCTTTTTGATATATTTTCTGAGTCTTTAATTAAGGTTGACATTCTTCCCCAACTTCTCAGAATTTTAGCTCTTTGAAAGTAAATCTTATTATTTGTTAAAAACATTCCACCATTACCCGCACAACTTATTACGTGAGAACCATAAAAACTAGTAATAGAAATATCGCTATAAATTCCAGTTGATTTATCAGCTATTTTTGCACCCAAGGTATCTGCTGAGTCTTCTATTATTTTTAAATTATGTTTTTTCGCTATTTTATAAATCTTTCGCCAATCAGGAATATTTCCAATTAAGTTAGGTATTAAGAGAGCCTTGGTTTTTTTTGTAATTTTTTTTTCTAATTGATCTATATCAATTTGTAATGTTTCAATATTTATATCAACAAATATTGGAGTAACACCATAATGCATTAAAGATGAGATTGCTGTCCCAAAGTTTAAACACGGAGTTAAAACTTGATCTCCTTTTTTTAAATTTAGAACTTTAACTGCTAACATAATTGCTGAAGATCCAGAATTTACCATCAAGCCATACTTTTTTGAAAAATAACTTGAAACCTTTTCTTCAAACGTTTTGACTGATGAGCCCATTTGAGTTGATTTAATTAGTTGTTGTGTCACAGACTTAATCTCTTCTTTGCCATATACATTTTTTCCATAAGAAATTTTCATAATTTAGTTCTCTAAATATTTAATAATTTGATTTTCACAAACTTTTCTATAATTTTTTTTACTTTTCACTAAAATGTTCCATTCAATTATTTTTTTTAGTGTTTGATCTATATTCCATTTTTGGCTCCAATTTAAGTATTTAATTGCTTTAGTACTATTCAATTTAAGGATTTTTGTTTCTATATTTTTATTTTTTTTTATCAAAATTTTTCTTACCATTTTATGATTTTTAAATTTATTAATTACTTTTTTTACTGTAACAAAACTACTTTTTTTTGGTCCAAAATTCCATGAGTAATCTTTTTTTGATAATTTATTTAAAAATATTTTTTCTGCCAAAATTAAATATCCATAAAGTGGCTCAATTACATGTTGCCAAGGCCTTATATGATCTGGATTGCGAATTATAATAGGTTTGTTCTTATTAAAAGCTTTTAAAATATCTGGAACTAATCTCCCTTTAGAATAATCACCTCCACCAATTACATTTCCCGATCTTGCCGAGCTAACTCTAATTGTTGTTGAGTTTTTTAAAAACGATAAAATATATGAATTAATTAATATTTCCGCACAAGCTTTTGAGGCACTATAAGGATCTTTTCCTCCTAATTCGTCAGTTTCAACATAACTTTTGCCTTTAGAGTTTATTTTATAAACTTTATCTGTTGTTATAATCACAATTGATTTCACTGATTTAACTATCCTTGCAGCCTCTAATACATTTAATGTTCCAATTACATTTGTGTTAAATGTATCAATTGGTTTTTTTAAAGACTCACTCACAAGTGGTTGTGCCGCAAGATGAAAAATTATATCTGGTTTTGTTTCAGATATTTTTTTTTTTAATTGATTAAGATTATTTATATTTAATATAAAATTTTTTTTTATAAGCTTGTAACATTTTGTTTGATTGAACAATGATAATCTTTCAGGTTTTAATGAATATCCATATACATTCGCTCCTAACATATTTAAAAAAATAGATAACCAAGTTCCTTTAAATCCAGTGTGGCCTGTTAAGAAAACTTTTTTATTTTTCCAAAAGTTTTTTAATTCTTTAAATGATTTATTCATCCCAAATCTTCCAAGGAGCTTTTTTTGATGACCATAAAGTATTCAAATGCCTTTTGTCTCTTAATGTATCCATACAGTACCAAAAATCATTATGTTTATATGCTGATAATTTTTTTTTCTTTGCTAAAAAATTTAATGTATCACTTTCAAATATTGTATTTTGTTTATTTAAATAATTGAATATTTTTTTTTCACATACAAAAAAACCTCCATTTATCCAATTTTCTTTCTTTTGATCTTTTTCTAAAAATTTTATTACTTTACTTCCTTTAAATATAATCTTTCCAAAATGTGGTGTTGGCTTGACAGTTGTTAATGTAACTAATGATTTTTTTTTTTTATGAAAATTGATTAATTTATTTATATCTACATTGCTCAACCCGTCACCATAGGTTAAACAAAAAGTATTATTGATATATTTTTTTACTCTCTTTAATCTTTCTCCAGTATTACTGTTTTTTCCAGTATCTATAACTTTTATATTCCATGTTTTATGATAATTTAACTTTTTAAAATAATCTTTAATGACATGTATTTTGTAACCTCCGCAAATAATAAATTTAGAAAATCCAAATACAGAATAATATTTAATAATATGCCACAATATTGGTTTTTTACCTATTTTAACCATAGGTTTCGGAACATAGTCCGTTTCTTCTGAAATTCTAGTCCCAAAGCCTCCAGCGAAAATTACTAATTGCATATTGCAGGTAATAAATATGTTTTCATCACAGGTAAAATCACGAAGTTTTTTCATTATTATATATCAATTGGTTTATTATTAATTATACCAGAAACAAATTTAAATAAAGCTATATCAGGTTTAAATATTTTTTTATATTATATTAAAATTATGATTTTTTTAAGTTGTTAAAATTCTATTTGTTTCTAATTATTTCGTCAAAACTACCGCTGTCTACTAGCTCACCTTTTTCTAATTTGTATATAATATCACAATTTTTAACCGTATTCAATCGATGGGCAATTAAGATGATTGTAATATCTTTTTTAAGTTCATCTATAGCATCCATCACTGCTTTTTCAGTTTCAATATCTAATGAACTTGTTGCTTCGTCAAGAATTAAAATTTTTGGGTTATGATATAAAGCTCTTGCAATACCTATTCGCTGACGTTGTCCACCTGATAATCTAACACCACGCTCTCCAATTATTGTTTGATACTCTTCGGGCAATTCATTAATAACAAATTTATGTAAATTTGCGATTTTAGATACTTTTTCAACCATATTTTGATCTATATTTCTTGGTTCAACTCCAAAAGCAATATTGGCCATGATATTGTCATCAGAGAGATAAATTTGTTGAGGCACATAACCAATTAATCCTTGCCAAGCTCTTAAATTTTTGTCGTTTATTAACTTTCCATCAACTTCTAAAGAACCTTTTTGAGCTTTAAGAAGTCCTAAAATTATATCAACTGTAGATGTTTTACCACATCCAGTTGGGCCAATTAATCCAACAGTTGATTTTGCATGAATAGTTAAATTAATATCATGTAATGCTACTCTTGAAGTGTTAGGATAATTATAATAAATGTGGTTTAGTTTAATAACTTTATTAAATGTTAATGTTTCTTTAACTGGACTGTTAATATCTATATTTAATTTTTTAAGATCACTATGTAGCTTGATTATTGAGGGGCCTATAAAAGTTAGCTGAGTAAAAGAAGCATAAACTTGCTGTAATGCGGGCAACAAACGATAACCAGCAAAAACGTATAAACTAATAATCGGTAGAGAATTGTTAATATTTCCTGATTTTGTCATTACATAAAGTATTATTAATAAAATACCTCCAAAGGATATACCTTCTAAAATGAAACGAGGTAATTGAGCCACAACTTGAGATGAAGCATAAGTTTTAGCAAAAATTTTAGCAGGTTTTGAAAAACTCTTAATATAATTTTCTTCTAATCCTCCAACTTTTATCTCTTTTATAGCACCAAAAGCTTCACTGACTGATGTGAAGCGTAATTGATTATTTTTAAGTCTTTCTTCGCCAATTCTACTTAGAAAGCCTTGAACAAAATAGAAAATAATTAAATAGGTGAAACCAAGTGATAAACCAACAATCAACGCAAGTATTGGATCAACAATAATTAATAAAGTTATTATTGTAATAATAAGAATAACTTTGGCAATTAACTCCATCAAAGGATACATGCCATTTCCAGTTACTGTACCAACCTCTGATAAAATAGTTTTTCCAAGATCAGCGCTGTTTCGAGATAAAAACCAACTGTAGGGTTGATTTAAATAACCTTCAACTAATCGTTTTCCAATAGTATATTCACACATTCGAATAAAACGAAGTTGTATATAAATTGTTAATGTTTTAAAAATCAGTGAGGCAATTAAAAGTATAAATGCAAAACATCCTAAAAAAAATAAAAATTCTTGTTTAGTTTTTAAACCAAAACTTATTGAAGTATGAAACAAATTGTTTAGTAAAATATTTGTTTCTATTACAGTAGGATTTGTAAGGACTGCAATAAATGGTAAAATAGATGCAACACCTATAGTATCCAGTAACGCCATTATTAAAATCATTCCAAGTAATATACCCGCTTTTTTACGTTCATGAGGAGAAAGCAAAAATAATATTTTTTTAAAAATTTTCATTTAATTATAAGAAATTTTACTTTTTAGAAATTTCATATTTTTTATAGAAAGTTCTTAACTTAAAAGTATTAATATTTTAATGAAATATTTTACCAGCAAGTCAAACCTCCATCCAAAGTTATATTAGAACCAGTGATATAACTGCCAGATTTTGCAGACAGCAAAACTACTGCACCTATTAGTTCTTGCGGTTGTCCTATTCGCCCTAATGGTATTTTATAATTTAGCTTTTTAATTAGATACTGGTGTTTTTTTTTTGAAATCAAAGAAGGAAAAGCTCCAGGTGAAATGGAATTAAATCTGATTTTTTCTGATGCAAATTCACATGCTGCATATCTTGTCCATTGTAACAAAGCTGCTTTTGCAGCGCCATAAAATGGTGGATTAGAATCTTTGGGGGATCCATAAATTCTTAAATCTGGACTAACCAACCCATACATGGATGCTATATTAATAAATGATGCATCACCAGATATTTTCACTGCATATCTTAAATTATTTATTAATCCATTAATCAAATTGTGAGCACTAACTACACTAACATTGTAGCTTTCTATATATGATTTATTATCAGATGATTTGATTGTTCCACTAGCTCCTGAGTATGCATTATTAATTATGCAGTCTAATGGTAAATTTTTAATTAACTTTGCAAATTTTGATATTAATTTTTTATTTGTTATATCAAAAACTGCACTTTCAGCCTTTAAATTTTTGTCTTTAATTTTATTTACCAAATCTAAACATTTTTTTTTTGATCTAGAATTTATATAAACACAAGCTCCAGCATCAGCCAGACCCCAAGCTAGAGATGTTCCAAGATGTCCAGTGGCACCAGTAAGAAGAACATTTTTATTTTTCAAAGAAAACAAATTATTAATATTCATAATTAATTTTTTTTCCACTTTGATGGATCTAAAATATTTAAATCTAAAATAGGTCTTTCTTTTTTTATAATATTAATTTGCATTTGATCTAAAGGTCTTTCTTTATATAATATAAAATTTTCATTAAGTTGGGCTAAACTCTGTACACCAATCACTAAACTATCTATCCAATTTAAACCATTTACATAACTTATACATAAATTTTTAATTGATTTACAATTAAAGTTTTTTTTCTGTTTCAATATCCAGTCTTGAATACTTAAATAATCCTTAACATTGGCTTTTGACCAATTTTTTTCTGCATTATCAATGAATAATCCTTGTAAAAATATACTTCTTGCATGAATTTTTAATTTTCTGTTTTTTTTTATTTTCTCAATTTTTTTTACAAATCCTTCCCATCTATAATCCAATAAATTAACGGGAATTTGAATTATTGACAAATAATCAGCTTTAAGTGCAAATTCTAGTTCTTCAGTACTCTGTATAGAAACACCTATATTTTCAAAAAATTTTTCATTTTTTAGTTTCAACAACTCATTAATAATAAATGGATTTTTTAAATGTGAGCCCCGATGAAGCATAATTGTGTCAATTTTTTTTACATTTAGATTATCAAATGATTTAAAAATTGAATTTTCAACAAGAGATTTCCAAAGGATTTTATTTTTTTTTTTGTTGATATTTTTATCAAATGGTAACAACTTTGTAATAATTTTTAAGTTATTATTTGAAATATTAGACAATGCTTTTCCAATTATTTTTTCACTATCACCGTATGCAGCAGCAGTATCTATATATTCAAAGCCCAATGATATAGCTTTCCTGATAATCTCGATAGCTTCGTTTTCTTCAACTTTACCATTCTTATTAGTTAAGCCGTAATCCATACCAAATTGAGCGGTACCAAGTATTATAGAGTTTTTATGTTGAAACATTATGCAATTCTTACAGAAGCATTGCGAAATTTTTTATATTTTTCTAAACGGATATGATCAATAGAATCTGTTAATGATCTTAATCTTATAGCAACATTAATACGTGGGATTTTAGATTTATTCGGGGGCGCTAAATGGACTATATTGCAATGATGAATTGATAAATCTCCAGCTTTCAGTGTGTAGTAATTTACTTGATTTTTTTGATTATTATTTAACACAACACCGCTTGAAAATCCAGGTATGTCACTAGAGTGATGTTCTAGATCATTCTTATGTGAGCCAGGTAAGACTGCTAAAGCACCATTTTCAAAACTTTGATCATTTAATGGAATATATGCGGTCAGCGCTTTACCTTTTTTAAGACACATATAAAAATTGTCTTGATGTGGAGGTGTTTCTGTAGCTTCTGGATATTTTTGATGTAATTCGATTGCATCAACATAAATATTTTCACCAATTAATTTTTCACAAAGATCAATAAGAGATAATTGAACAAGAAAATTTATTGACTTAAAATAAATTTGAGGATTTTTTAAATATTTGATATTACCATTTTCAATAGCAATACTATTTTTTTCAATTAAATTTGACGAAACAAGGCCCAAAAGATTTTTTTTTACCTTTGCATTTTCGTCATCTAAATTCTTAAATATTTTTGCAATTAATTTTATATTAAAGAAATTTTTTTTTATTAAATAACCAGCATCATCAAAATTATCTTTTTCAAACATTTTTATATATTCCTTTCAAATTCTAAAATTTTGATATAACTTTCATCCCATCTAACTTTTTGAAACAAATCTGCAACATACAAGTAATCTTTTAAAGTATCAATCCCATAATTATTTTTGAAGAAAAAGCCTAGTTTTTCAAACTTAGCCATATTAGCAGAAATCTTTGAATTTTTTTTTATGCTTGGTGTCACATGTTCTTTTGTATACTCATCAACTTCATCGCTATTTATTTCATACAAAGATTGTACTTTGAAAAACTCAGCACTTAATCCTTTGGGCCAACCATATTTGATCAAATTATCTGGTTCAGCTGATAAATAATTAAGATTATTTTTCTCCCAAATCTTTTTCATTCTTTCTAAAAAAATATTATCAACTAAAGGATTATCTCCAGTAAGTCTTATAACTGTATCATTAGGATTTAAGTTTGATTCTAAGCAAAGTGAAGTAAATCTTTTTAAAACATTTGTTAAATGACCTCTAAAGTATGAAATTTTTGAACTTTGAAGATAACTAGCTAACAGATCATCTGATTTATCATCAGATATTGCAACACAAGTATCAGAAAATGATGATACTCTTTTAAAACATAACTTAACCAAAGACATACCTCCTATTTGCAAAAAACATTTTGCTGGAAGGCGTCTTGATGATGTTCTAGTTTGAATAATTGTAAAGTATTTCATTGAATTTTTTAAAACTATAAATTTTAAAAGTATAGTTAAGATAATATTTTTTTTAATACTTTAATTACTTTATTTTGTTTATTTATATCAAGCGTTGGATAAATTGGAATACTTATAGCTTTTCGGTGAAAGTCTTCAGCAACTGGAAAGTCATTTCTTTTAAATCCTAAATTTTCGTAATAAGGATGTCTATGAACTGGTATATAGTGTAAATTAGCGGCAATATTATTTTTTATTAATTCATCATAAACTTGCCTTTGAAAATTAATGTCAGTTTCTCTTTTAATGAGTATTGGGTAGAGATGATAACTAGAGTAAGTATTTTGTGCTTGCCACGGAGTTGACAATGATAATTTTTTTAGCTCAGAATTATAATATTTTGCAATATCGTGACGACTTATTATATATTTATCTAAACGATTTAGTTGATTTAAACCTAGTGCTGCTTGAATATCATTCATTCTATAATTGTATCCAAGATCAATTTGCTGGTAATTCCATATTTCATCTTTAGGTCTTTCACTCATTTTCTTTTTCTCATTTGTTATACCATGAGTACGTAACCTAAATAACTTTTCAGCAATATCTTTGTTATTTGTTAACGCCATGCCTCCTTCAGCAGTAGTTATAATTTTTACTGGATGAAAACTAAAAACAGTAATGTCACTGTATTTACAAGAACCTACTTTATTTTGAGAGTAAGATGCTCCAATTGCATGAGACGCATCCTCTATAATTTTAAAACCGTAACGCTTTGATAGCTCATGTATTGCTGGCATATCACATGGTTGCCCAGCAAAATGCACTGGTATTACAATTTTTGGTAATTTCCCTGATTTCTCTGCATTTATTAATTTGTCTGATAATGCATCAACGTTCATATTGTAAGTTTTTGGATCAATATCAACAAAATCAATATTTGCTCCACAATATTTTCCACAATTTGCAGACGCTACGAAAGTGTTTGGCGAAGTCCATAACCAGTCTCCATCACCAAGGTTGAGTGCAAGGCATGCAATATGTAAAGCACTAGTTGCACTATTTACGGCTATTGAATATGAGGCACCACAATAACTCGCAACATGATTTTCAAATTTTGGAACTGTTGGTCCTTGTGTTAAAAAATCAGAACGTAATATTTTTTCAACTTCAGAAATATCTTCTTCTGTGATTTCTTGTCTACCATACGGTATCATAATTTAAATCTTGCCGATATAGTCACTATTTGTATTAAGCCATTTTTTTAAATCTGATCTTGTCATCCAATCTTTATTTTTATCGCTACTATAAACGAAACCTTCTGACACCTTTTTTCCTTTTTTAATAAGCAGTTTATTTTCTGATGATTTATTAGTTTGTGGTAAGATTTTATAATAATCATTGTACTCAAATGTTGAATTAGCTTCATCTTTACTAATCATTTGTTCGTGTAGTTTTTCTCCTGGTTGAATGCCTATAATTCTAAATTTTGCTTTTGGAACAATCGTTTTAGCAATGTCAGTAACTTTTATCGAAGGTATTTTTTTTACAAAAATTTCACCTCCCTCCATTTCCATAAATGCAAACCATACAAATTCAATTGCCTGTTTAAGAGAAATCATAAATCTTGTCATTTTTAAATGTGTAATTGGTAATTCTGTAGAACTTTTTAATAAAGAAAATAATGGTATAACAGATCCACGAGAACCCATAACATTTCCATATCTCACAACAGCAAAACGAGTTTTATGTGATTGAGCGTAAGATGAGCTACTTGCTGTAAACAATTTGTCAGATGCTAACTTTGTTGCTCCATATAAATTAATTGGACTGGATGCTTTATCTGTTGAAAGTGCAACTACTTTTTTAACTTTTTGATCAATACAAGCATCTATTACGTTCATTGCGCCATTAATATTAGTTTTCACACATTCGAATGGATTGTATTCTGATGTTGAAACTATTTTAAGAGCAGCTGCATGAACTACATAATCAACATTATGTAATGCTCGATGAAGACGGTTTTTATCTCTAACATCCCCTAAAAAAAATCTTAGCCTCGTGTCGTCTTTGAACTTCCTGGCCATTTCCCATTGTTTCATCTCATCTCGAGAAAATATGACTAATCTTTTTGGATTATATTTTTTAAGAGTTAAAGGTATAAAATTATTACCAAATGAGCCAGTTCCACCTGTAATTAATATTGAAGAATTTTTAAACATTTTAGTTATTTAATAAATTAACTTATTATACTAAGATTATTTATAAAGCATAATTTATAGTATCAATTCATATCAAAAAATCCTTTAAAAGTATTTTAATATTTTGGGTTTTATCGGTTCTTCTTTTGAAATACTGATTGGAGATTTTTTATTTAAGATTTTATTAAAATATTTTGGCATCAATCCATAACCAGGTCTTATAACTCTTATATTGTCTTTGGTAAACTTTTCACCTTTGTTTATATCTTTAATAGCAAAAATTGACCTTCTAAAAATTTTAGACTTATTTTCACTTTTACTTCTAAAGAAAAACTTTTTTCCCAAAAGTGTAGATGCTACATTAATGTCATCTCTTAATTTTTTAATTTCTTTACCCTTCAAAGAAAAATCGATATCAAAACCTTTTTTTTGATTATCTAGAGCAATATGTTTTTCAATAACTTCTGCTCCACTAGCAATAGCAGCAATTGCAACTCTATTATCTGTAGAGTGATCTGAAATACCCACTTTACATTTAAATTTATCTTTCAAAATTTTGATATTGTTTAAATTAAAGTCTTCAATTGACGATGGATAATTACTCACACAATACAAAAGAGTAATATTTTTTGCACCATTTTTTTTTGCTACTTTAATAGTCGTTTCAATTTCTTCTAAGTTCGCCATTCCTGTAGAAATAATGATAGGTTTTTTAGTTTGAGATACTTTTTTAACTAAATTTAAATCAGTCATTTCAAATGAGGCAATTTTATAAATTGGACATTTTAATTTTTCTAAAAAATTAATAGCAGTATCATCAAATGGTGTACTAAATACTTTTATACCTAAAGATTTTCCATATTTAAAAAGTTCTTTATGCCATTTTAATGGGGTGTGTGCTTTATTATATAAATCCCAAAGGGTATAACCTCTCCATAAACCGTTTTTAATTTTAAAATATTTTTTATTTGATTTTAAAGTCATAGTGTCTGCGGTATATGTTTGAAGTTTTACAGCATCTGCACCATTTTGATGGGCACATTTAATTAATTTTTTTGCTAATTTAAAATCTCCACAATGATTTGCTGAAATTTCAGCTATGAAAAAAACTTTATTTTTCATTTAATTTTTTAAATAATTTAGAAATAGTGTCATCATCTATATTAATTGAATTGAGAATTTTGAGAGTTTCAGATGGTGAATTTTTTATTGAACACCTTAAAATATTCATCCAATTAACATTATTTTTTTTTCTGGTTTTCTCAATTTCATTTAAAAGTTTTAATTTTTTATTAATATTATTATTTTTTTCTTTATTATATTTATTAACTGTATCAAAGATATTCTGATTCCAAGATTTCAATATTTTAGGTAATTCATATGAATCATGATAGGATCCACTGCCAATTTGCTCAAATTCATCATATTCATTATTTAAAATATATTTTGAATTAGCAATAAATAAATTTTCAATTTCGGATATTAAAGCGGAAAAAGTTTTTTTAAATGTTAGTTTTTTTCTATTTCTATTTAATTCAAAATCTATGAGTTTTTGATAAATAATATTGCCAGTATCAATCCCATTATTAATTTTATGTATAGTTACTCCTGACGGGGTATTTTCAGCAAAAGACCAAAAATTTGGATGTGCTCCTCTATTATATGGTAGATATGAAATATGAAGATTTATTATATTTTTCTTTTTTTTTAAAATTTGCTCGTCAATTATATATCTATAACCAAAACAGATTAACAAGTTAATATTATCTAAATCTTTTGCATGGATCCTTTTTTTTGTATTAAATACTTGATAATTTTTATTTTCTTTTAGGTTGCTAATTATTTTTGTCTCTTTTTGAGAATAACCTAAAAAGAGTATCTTTTTCATAATTACCTGTGTTGTTTAGTTGAATTTAAAAAAATAATTAATGACATTTAATATCTATCTTTAAAATAATCTATATACCATTTGATAAAATTATTAACTCCATCTTTATAATTAGTTTTTGGTTTATAATTTGTTAATTTTTGCAACAAAGCTGCATCAGCCCAAGTTTCTGTAACATCTCCTTTTTGCATTGGCATATAATTTCTAATTGCTTTTTTATTGAGACTATCTTCAATTGCATCAATAAAATCAATTAGTTTTATTTTTTCAGAATTTCCAATATTTACCACTCTAAAAGGTGCAACTGGAGATAAATTGTCATTTTCAGAAATTTTTTTATTTGTGGGGATGCAATCTACTAATAATCTAATCCCATTAACCAAATCATCAACATAAGTAAAATCTCGATACATTTCCCCATTATTATAAATATCAATTGGTTTGTTATTTATAATTGATGATACAAATTTAAAATATGCCATATCAGGTCTTCCCCAAGGTCCATACACTGTAAAAAAACGAAACATTGTTATAGGTATTTTCCATAAATGTGCATAGGAATGAGCCATACTCTCATTTGATTTTTTTGTGGCCGCATAAATTGTAAGCTGTGTATCTACCTTATCATTTTCTGTGAAAGGCATTCTCATATTTGCCCCATAAACAGAAGAAGATGAGGACATTAATAGGTGTTTAACTTTATGATTTTTAGCTATCTCCAGTACATTAAATGTGCCAATTATATTTGAATTTATATAAGCACGTGGATTTTCTAAACTGTATCGAACGCCTGCTTGTGCAGCAAGATGGATGATAATATCTGGTTGAAATTTATCAGCTACTTCAGTTAGTTTATCATTATCTTCAAGCAAACCTTTGGTAGTTGAAAAATTTTTATCTTTTAACAAAATAGTTTGACGCGCAAGCTTTAAATTTACATCGTAATAATCATTGATAGAATCGTAGCCATGAACTTTAAAACCTTCTTTCAATAATAACTTTGCTAAATGAAAACCAATAAATCCAGCAGAACCCGTTATAATAAACTTTTTCATAAAAAAACTGTATCATATAGTTTTTTTAATATTAAGTATTGCTTTTTTAATTCCGTTTAAGTTTTAATGTTATTTAGAAATTAAAATTGGTTATGTAAATTAACATCAAATTTAGAAAATTTTTTTCAGTGCATAAATCAAGCCAATTGAGCTATTAGTACTGGTCAGCTGCACGCATTACTGCGCTTCCACATCCAGCCTATCAACGTGG
>MDTB01063533.1_pt1 | contig 32114 bp, 35 predicted proteins | sample 811161 | NCBI WGS metagenome assembly MDTB01 (sample SAMN05326650, study PRJNA326480) | marine metagenome | isolation source: seawater | place: Mediterranean Sea | collected 2009 | reverse complement strand
TTTGCCAGATTACTGGACATTGAAGATTCGCTGCATCGATACACAGAGGGTTTTTCCAGAGGGATGAAGCAGAAGACAGCTTTGCTACGCTCACTTGCCCATGGACCTCAAATCCTTCTGCTCGACGAACCAACAGGTGGTCTTGATGTTACATCAGCGAGAACCGTACGATCATTGGTTCAAAAATTGAAAGATGAAGGTGGAACGGTTATTTATTCAACACATCATCTTGCCGAAGCACAGCAGGTCTGCGATCGTATCATTATCGTCCATAATGGGGTAATACAAGCGGATGGAACTCCCGAAGAACTGCTGACCCTTACCGAAACACAAACGTTGGAAGAAGCATATGTATCCTTGACAAGTGAAACAGCTCGCCCACGAATGGAAGAATCCGAAACACCGTCCAAGTTCTCTGCAATGTGGAGGCGACTCTTCACACCTTCGGGCAAATTGGAGGTGGTTGAAGATGAGTAGTCGGAAGAGAATTGTGATCGTTGCCAAGAAAGAGATTATTGAATTCATAAGGGATTGGAGGACCATTGTTGCGTTGGTTCTCATTCCATTGTTGTTGTTTCCTTTGTTGTTCATTGCGTTCCCGATTGTTATGCAAAATGAAGCGGCTGAAATGGATGAAAAGACAGTGGATGTATTGGTCCAATCCGATGACATTGAAACGTACTTGGTCGAAGAAATTGAGAACCAATCGGCACTCGTATTTGTCGAACCAATGCCATTGAATTTATCCACCCTCTCCGATTCTGGAAATAACACTGAACAATTACGTGACTTGCAATACGATGCTATTTTACGAATAGAACTCCGTAACGACACTTGGTATTACGCAATATTACACCTGTCTACTTCCGAACAATCGAATGAAGCCCGTGGTCGTATTCTAGAGGTATTGGTTCAGTGGGAAGAAGATCTCACATCCCAACGAATCGAGTCCGCTGGATTGGATGTTGCGTCAACGCTGAACCCACTTCAATGGGATGGTCCAATTTTGAGCGCTGATGTCGCTACAAAGGGCGAGCAAGCGGGGATGCTGCTCTCACTTTTCATTCCATTTGTACTCGCAATTTGGACAGCGAGTGCTGCTGTTCAACCTGCAATTGATATGACCGTTGGTGAGCGGGAACGAGGTACACTCGAATCCTTGCTAAGTTTACCATTGTCCAGAACAGAACTCTTGCTCGGAAAATGGCTCGCAGTGGTTTCCATAACCGGCGTTGGTGTCACCTTACAGATTGGTGGTTTGTTGTTTGGAATCGCATATCTCGCCAGTGATTTCATTGATGTCCCATCGTTGAGTATTGGAGCAATTTTGCTTCTAGGACTCGCAATCGGCTTCTATGGGACGATGATCGTAGCACTCTATCTAGCCCTCGCTATGCGTTCAAAATCAGTAAAAGAAGCAGGATCAGTCCTTACTCCGATAACCCTTGCGATGATTATGCCAATCCTCTTGACTCAATTTATCAATCTTGATGATGTTGAGATGTTCTGGTTTGGCGTACCGTTTGTGAATGTTCTTCTTGGATTACGCGAATTATTACTTAATCGAATCATCGTTGAACACGTCCTTGTATGGGTCCTAGTGTCGTCCATGATGTGCATTTTGACGGTTCGTTATGCAGCAAAGCAATTTCATCGCGAGGATATCATTACGACAAAATCATAGTATTCTTAAAATATTACCAGGCTATGGGCAGAGTATGCCTAAAGTAAGTTTGGATATGCCGAATGAACTTTTGTCAGATATCAAACTCCATGTTGGTGACGACAAGAAATTTATCAGTGTAGCAGACGCAATACGGTCTGCATGCCGGAAATTGTTGGACCAACTCGATACAATCGACATGCGCCAAGGGCGAATAGGAGGAGATAAATAATGACAACAAAAGATGAAGCGGAAAAAGCGGTATTCCAATTGCTGAAGTACTTGGAACCAGATCCTACTCGAGAAGGCCTACGGAATACGCCACGTCGTGTTGTTGATTCTTGGGATGAAATCTTCTCAGGGTACAATTCAGACTCCGCTAGCATATTGGAAGCCACATTCAACGCCGAAGGCTATGACGGAATCGTGCTTTTGAGCAACATTGAATTTCACTCTACATGCGAACATCATTTACAACCATTCAGTGGAAAAGCCCATGTCGCTTATATCCCAGTCGATCGAATTGTAGGTATATCGAAACTCGCTCGTATTGTTGATCATCACGCTCTGCGACTGCAAAACCAAGAGCGAATTACCAACGACATCGCCAACGATCTTGTCGAGCATCTCAACCCGCTTGGAGCAGCTGTAATTATCCAGGCCGCCCATGGTTGCATGCGATGCCGTGGCGTTCGCAAACAAAATGCAATAATGACAACAAGTGCAATGCGTGGTGTTTTCTTTGATAAGAAAGAAGCCCGAAACGAACTCATGCAGTTAATTGAAAATTCGAGTTGAATAGGCATGGATTGCGAACGCGCTGGAGATGCAGTGGGTGATAATGCTACGGACCTTTCAACTGTTTATCCAGTTGTAGAAATTTTTTATTCTGTCCAAGGCGAAGGCTATCATGCAGGTATTCCGCATGTTTTCGTCCGATTTGGTACATGCAACCTCCGATGTTCTTGGTGTGATACAGATTTTGATACCTTCGAAGAAATGAACGCAGTGGATATACTTGGGGAAATACTGCAATACAATTGCAATCGTGTAATCTTCACAGGAGGTGAGCCGATGTTGCATGATTTGTGGCCCCTTCATCGCTTGTTGAAGCGTCGGGGATTCTCTCTCTCCGTGGAAACCAATGGCACAATTTCGATACCTGAAGGACTCATCGATTGGATTTGTGTATCACCAAAAGACCAAGTCTATCCAAATTCGATTATTCGACAGAACACGGGCAATGAACTCAAAGTGGTATACTGTGGCCAGGATATGGCAATGTACGATGAAATAAAATCTGGTTTTGATCATCACTTTATGCAACCCTGCTACATCGATACGGCTTCAATCGAGGAGAATGGCAAAATGTTTCAGCAAACCGAACAAATCGTCAAAGAGCACAACGGATGGAGATTATCATTGCAGACACACAAATGGATGGGAATTCTATGAACACAGTTGTTATTGCATTAAGTGGAGGCATGGATTCAACATGTTTGCTTATGCATTACCTAGCTCAAGGATATCGTGTTATTTGTATTTCATACAACTATGGACAAAAACACGCAATCGAACTTCAGAAAGCGAAAAAGACAATTCAACTCTGTCTATCCAAGGAGTACGACGTCGTACATCACGTTGTTGACTTATCTCCAGCAATGTCATTGTTTGATTCTGCACTGACCTCAAAAGACCAAAATGTGCCGCTCGGACATTATGAAGAATCACAAATGAAACAGACCGTGGTTCCAAACAGAAACGCTATTTTTGCTTCAATATTGTACGGCTTTGCAATCTCTGAAGCAAAAAGAAATCAAAGCCAAGTCATACTTGCACTTGGTGTGCACAGCGGTGATCATGCGATCTATCCTGACTGCCGCCCAGAATTCTACCAATCGTTGCAAGCTGCATTTGAAATTGGCAATTGGGATAGTGACATGGTAGAGTTTGATTTACCTTATCTTCACGGTGATAAGACAACAATTCTGCAGGACGCACTAAGCACGACAGAGAGACTTGGATTTGAATTTGATGATGTCCTGAGGAATACCATCACATCTTACAATCCGGATGAGCATGGTCGAAGTTCAGGTCAAAGTGGCTCTGATGTGGAACGCATTTTAGCTTTTCACTCAATTGGTCGGAAAGACCCGATCGACTATCAAGATGACTGGGACAACGTTCTTCGTCAAGCTCTCGAAATAGAAGCTAATCATAAGGAGGAATTGAATTGAAATTTGAAGAACGCATCGCAGCATTATCAGATCTATCGTTTTATGTAACACAACAAAACGGTACTGAACGCCCATTTACTGGCGCATTGAACAAAGAATATCGCAAAGGCGACTATTTTTGCATCGTATGCGAAACAAAGTTGTTCACAAATGAGATGAAGTTTGATTCTGGGTGCGGTTGGCCTGCATTCCACAGCGAGCATGGTGATGCAAACATCGAGCGTATCATCGATACATCGCACGGAATGACACGCGTGGAAGTTCGTTGCGGAACTTGTGACGCTCATTTAGGGCATGTGTTCAATGACGGCCCACGCAGGCATGGTGGTGAACGCTACTGCATCAACAGTGCGGCAATGAGATTTGAGGTGAATGAATGACGACAAGAATTCGAAGATATGTTGAAACCGATACAGGTCATCGTGTGCCTAATCACAAAAGCAAATGCCGTCATTTTCACGGTCATCGTTACAGATTTGAAGCTGAAATTGAAGGAGATATCGTTGAAACCTCTGGCGTAAGCGAAGAGGGTATGCTGATGGATTTTAGTGATGTGAGCAAAATTCTCACAATCCACATACACGATGTCGTTGACCATGCGTTTGTCGTGTACGAAGGCGATGAAGAAGCCAGAAAAGTCCTAGCTGGGTTATCGCCGGATCATCGAACGGTTGTGGTTTCGTTTATTCCAACAGCTGAAAATTTTGCAAAATGGGCATTCGAGCAGGTCGAGCCGCATATTCGTACAGCCTATGGAAATCGACTACGCTTAGTCGCTATGCATGTACGTGAAACTCCAAAAAGTTGGGCTTCATGGTATGCTTAGTCACTCTTCCTCAAGAATGACTCGCCGACGGCGACTTGATTGCCACTCCTTCTTTGATGTAGCATATTCAAGTGCAGTTGAGGCATCGACAAATCCACCTATCAAACGGTTTGTCTGGTCTGGTTCTAAACCAGAACGTTGTAGTGCTCTGGTCAATGAATGTGTAAAAGAAATTCGTCGTTCATCACCACCCGGAAGGAACTTCGCAATGTCTTCAACTGATTTCCTCAAAACATTCCTTTGCTCAGGAGAAATACCCCGGTGTATAGGTACAATGTCTGGAAGTGCTTCCTCATGTCCCTGGCGTTTCAGAACCCTGTACCTGTGTAGTTCGTATGTGAGTGTGTGAACTGCGTGACTTAGATTCGTGATAGGGTAACCTTCCCAAGTCGGGAGCGTTACGAGATAATCACAACGCAAGAGATCATCAATGCTGAGCCCTTTTCCTTCTTCACCGAAAACCAAGGCTATGGATTGATTTACATCATAGATGCGTTCTGAAAATTCCCAAGGGTAAATGAAATGCCTTTTTTGGGTTTTATCACCAATTTCACGTTTTCCTGAGGTTCCAACAACAAGGGAACAATCTTCAACTGCATCTTCAAATGAATCGTAAATTTGACACGAATCTAGAATTTTTCCCGCATGCTTGGCTCGATTACGCGCTTCGATGTCATCTGGATGGCAAACTGGCAGTACAAGGCGTAGTGAATCGAAGCCATGGTTCAGAAGAGAACGACAGACAGCTCCAAGGTTCCCTGGATGTTGGGTACCAATCATCACAACGTGGAGTGTGTAGGCAGAAGTGGGTAAAGGCAAGTCACTGCGTTCACCCATCATTCTTCCTCCATACGTCCAGTAAATTCTGCAATCCACAGGGGATTGCATGCCTGGTAGATGAAAAATAGAAATCCTCCGGTTTCTCGGTCGGGCATTACCAATGACCGACGACGTACGTTGTAAGAATTTCTCAGGTGGAGAATCAATCGTTCGAGTGATTCTTGATCAGGTGCATGAACAGACACAGGTGTTCTGTTCCAATCAACCCATATGGGCACGACGATGACCCCATCAATCAGTTCGCCGTTGACGGTAACGAGTAACGTAGCCTGCAATCCAGTTGCGTAGCTTCTTTGTACTTACATCGGTCAATTGCTCAACCATTTTCTTGTTGTGATCAAAGTCATCTGTGAATTTCTCACCGTGCTCTTCAACAAGTCGGATAGCACGGATTTTGATAAAACTCGGTCGAATATTTCCCATTTTCAGGCCTCCTCAAACAACTTGACTTCAATAGGAATGTCGGGTTCATCGTGTCGTATTACGGTGAGTCGAATTTTTCTTGGTGGGTTCTCTATACCACGTTCCCAAATCCTTTCATTGACGGAAGGATCGATGTAGATTTCTTCCTCTGGTAGGACTTTGAGGTGACGGATTACCTCGTCACGGATAATTTGAATTGCACGTGGTGCACGCTTGAAACGTGTGATGTTCCAAGCTTTTCGTAGTGGTACGACCAATTCAGATGTTGCTGCTCTTGCCATGCCACTTCACCTCATCGTTGCAACTTGCTGCGTCGCCAATGGTGTCGCTTTGGGTGCGACACTGTGTTTCTGTTCGTTTTCAACATGACCCATACTGGGACACGGCGGTTCTGTTTTCCTGCCTTCATAAGGCGAATTTTCTTTGCTGCTGGTTTGTTTTTTGACATATTCGAGCACCCCTCTCAGATTCGACGGATAGACGCATCTCTGCGGCTCTTGGATAAGCTTGTTAGGATTCTTTTCAACTGTTCGTCGTTGACCGGAATGGAAATTTTCTGTTGTTCGTGCAGCGTGACCAATTGGCGTTTGAGTAAGTTCGCCTTGTCGGGATCAACCAACGATATGTTGGTGAGGCGACTTCTGGCATCGGATGTGAGAATGGTTCTCATCGCTTGGTCCAAGGCTTGCTGTTCTTGGGCTTGTGAATGAGATTCAATCTCCGCTGCTGCTTGTTGCTTTGCTTGTTGCTCAAGTTGTTGTTGGAGTTCGAGTTGTCGGCGCTGTCGGAAAGCTTCGAGTTCCATCGAATCGTCCGTTGCGCTGGTCATGAATTCACTTCCAATCAATACTTGTCAAGTCCGGGGTAGGCTGCTTCGACTTCAGGTCGAACGCTATGAGCGACTTCGTTGAGAAGCTTCTGTCCTGCAGGAGTGATTTCTCGGCCATTGTAGAGTTGGGTCGCTTCGCGTCCCTCTGGTTCCACCAATCTGCCGATTTGTGTTGATATGAGTCCAGCGTCTTCAAGTTGTTGAACGAGTATTCGGATAACTTTGCGCGAGCCGACTCCAGGGGTGTTCGGTTTGGAGCCGTTGTTTTTTCTGCCGCCGTATTCCTGCGACAAGGCGGTAACGCCGATTGGGCCTTGTCGAGCAATCTTACGCAGAAGAGCAGCTCCCCGTGTGTGCCACCAGTCGGTTTGACTCGGAGGACGCTCACGAGAGGAACCAGTTTTGACGACATCAGCCCATTCTGGCATCTTAATCGCCTCATTGCTCTTCAATTGCTCAGCCAAAGCTGGGATAAGAAAATTAGCAGGTACATCGTAAAACGTCGTCATGACTACACCAAGCAACCTTGCGACTTATCTCCCCTATTTGAATAAAGCGGGCGAATACGGCTTAAAAATGAAGAGCATTCTTGTGATTTTGGGCTCGTGCAAGTATTCTTGAATGGCTGCGTTTTCGGATGTATGATGAAGAAAGCCTTGGCTCAGAATCCGAACCTCTTGAGAACGCTTATTGGCTTGTCTCTTACCCTGATTGTGTTGCTTTCCTATGCTGTCTATGGAGCAACCATTTCACCAAATTATTACATCTATGAAACGGAGCCGACAGACAGTTCTTTCGAGGACATTGAACTTTCGAAAATCTACCAAAACAACGAAACGACTTGGCTTGCTTCTATCCCAGCTGACGGTCAGAATCTAACCTGGATTAACATGACTGTCGACAACCTAGCAAGTGGGGCCATTGTCAAAATGACCAACGATGGAAAGTTGTATTCGCATCCGTTCCTCGGTGTTCCTGATGCGGAGGTCGAGGTGGATGGAAAAACGGTGGATTTTCGTTGCTCAGAGCATTGCGTTTATGATGAAACAATTGAGGTCGAAGCCGATTCCAGCTCAGTAACAATTCAGGCATTGACATCAACAGACCCTGCAAGACGATCCAATGGCACCGTGTACGCGGACAACGCAGCCGAGGCAGAAGACCTTGCACGGAATGAAATCGACTACGAACACACACCATCGGTAATAACTATCCAGATTATTGAACCCGGAAACAAAACGGTTCAACCGCAAGTGAACATTTACACCGTAAACGAAGGATTCTACAGTATCGAGATTTTTGAAATTGATGCTGCTACAGAGTTTTTGTGGGCACTTGCAGCTGTTGTAGGCTGCTTCTCCATGGTTTTGATACCGTCGTTTACGGTCTATTTCGCCTCCCGCGCTAGAGAGCGTCGTAATGAAGAAAAACTCAAGCTCGCTGTCGTAGAAGATTCAGACGAATAAGTCAAATACATAGAAAGGGGGTTGGGAACCATGCCAAGAATTGGTGTGGTAGGATTGCTCATCGCACTTCTGCTCGTTCAGCCAATTGCAAACACCGGTCTACCTATGGTTGAGGAAGTCCAGCACAGCAAAAAAAGCAGCGGTGTCGACCTTCGAGCAACCGACGTTTCAATCCGCTATTCTAATCCCGGTGATGAATCACAATTCAAGATGTTCTCCTCAAATCATCCTATTTTGGGTTTTGAACGTCCAGAGGATTTGTACGTTGTAGATAGCGTTAATTCAACACCCATGGACATCGAAGTTACTGTGAGAAACGATGGCACTGCAGCCTCAGGAATTATCACGGTTCAAATGTTGGTGTTGCACAATGAATACGATCGATTTGAGCTTGCAAATCGAAGCATCACCATGAACAGCCTTTCTGCAAATGGACAAGCGACTGCCACCTTTTACAACGTGTATGTCAATTACTCAGGAAATCACACTCTGCAGGTTACACCATCATTTCAGGGAGTTGACGATAATCCATCCAACGACATTTTGAATCGTCACTACACTGTTGCGAATTTCTATTTTACTTGCACCTCGCTTGTTGGCTGGAATGCTGGACAGTATTGGGGTACAAGTACTGATACAGCCCTTAGCATGGGCCAATCTTGTCACATTGGCCAAGGGCAATCAGGGTCCTATGTCGATAACCTGCAGACCGAATTAATGACACCCATATGGGATATGAGCGACATTGTTTCCAACCCAACAAGAACAAACGGACTCACCTTCTTTTATTCCGGTAGCGCACAGCCAAACGATTCAATGAAAGTTTATGCCATGAACAACCAAGGCAATTGGGACGAATTAGCGACCATTGCAGGAACGGTCGGTGCCACGTTGTCCAATTGGCAAACGATATCAAACAACCACATGGGGCATACTACTCCGTTGATTCCTGCTGATACTGCGTCGCATTTCCATTCCAATTCAAGATTCAAGTTTACCTTTACGAGCGACTCATCAGGTACAGATGTAGGTTATTGGTTTGATGATTTTGTTGTGGTTTATGATCAATCTGCACGGATGGAAGAGTACAATCTCGATGTTACTGGGGTGTTCACGGATGGTTCAATACCCGGCTCATGGGGAAAGATTCGAATGGAACTGACCAATACCGGAAACATCAGTGATTCATTGGTTCCGTCGGTGACCAATCTTCCAAACGACTGGAATGTCGCATTTTCGTACCCTAGCGGTGCAGGCGTGAATCCTAACTCTGGTGTGCGCTTGCTTCCAGGAGAATCACGACAAATCGACGTTAAACTACAGCCAAGTTCGAATGCAACCGTTGGTTTTGTCCCGCTCACATTCATGGCAACAAGTTTGCAAAATCCAGTATTTTCTGTTCAAGAACCGATGCAATTCCAAGTTTCAGCAGATCGAATACCATACATTCATGTGCCAGAAACTAAACCAAAATGTGCCCCAGGATCTTCCTGTGCATTTTTCGTAAATGTAGAGAACATTGGTCAAGCCACCGATGTCTTTGATTTGCAGGTCGCTCCAAAAACATTGGACCAAGGATGGAATGTTAATCTTGCCTTCGATCAATCCGCATCTGTAAGGTTAACTCCCAATCAGATTCAATCTGTTAAATTTGTAATGACTGTACCGTCAGGAGAGACGCCTGACAAGACAGGTGAATTTTGGTTCACCATGGTTGCACAAAATGATACTGCGAGAACTATAACCGAATCAATCGTGGTACAAGCTTCGATGATATCCAATGCCCAAATCGAATTCCAATCAGAATCAAATCAGCCAACAATGCTTACTGCTGGAGAGCGAGTCGAGATAAAATACACATTAACCAATCTTGCAAGTCGCCAGGATAGTTTCGATCTATCTGTTCATTTTATCGAAAAGATAGGTTGGACTGTGGAAGCCGAACAACGTCCTTCTATTGTAATCAATCCTGGCGCATCCACAACCTTCTACATTGCCGTAACTGCACCAAGCAATGCACAAGCGAATGACATTGCCCCAGAGATCAAACCGATACTAACCTCTACACGGAGTGGTACGCAATACGAAGGTCCAACATACAGCAACATCGTAATCCAGACGCTTTACGATGTTAGCATTGCAATAGTAGACTCCGAATCCGAACTCAGACCAGGTGGAACAACAACAATCGATTTATTGATTCAGAATGACGGAAATGGTCCTACTTCTGTGGCAGTCAATCTGGTTGATGCCCCTACCTCTTGGACCTATTCCCTGAGGCTAGACGGAGTGATTCTTAATGAGCCGAGGCTTAATTTAGGTGTCGCATATACTGGTAATAACATCATTGGACTTGAGCTACTTCTCTTTGTTCCAATGACAGAAGCAGGTGGTGAATTCCACACCGTCAGCATTGCTGTGGAACCCGAAGGTGTTGACCTGAATCCGAATAACAATGCTGAATCACTTGACATGATTACCGGTCGTATTAATTTCCCCAGTCTGAACGGATCACTGTTCGACCCCCATGCGATGGTAGGTTCAACAGTAGCGCTCAATGCTACGGTCACGAATGTCGGAAATGCTTTGGAATCAAGCATGGATGTTGGTTTTAGTGTTTCAAGTTCCCCACCAACAACCGATGTGGTCGCCTTCTTGACGGCGGGCATAGGTGGGCCTACATCAGAATCGGGTGAAGTCCTGACCTTCCCTATGGGCCCAGGCGCAACCAAGTTGTTGTTCATAGACGTGGTGATTGGTGAAAATGTTCCACTAAATACCCGGATTGTGGTCACGATCTTCGTTGAAGGTGGGTTTGATGATGAAGGAGATGTTGTTCGAGAAGAACATCAAAATCTCATCACTGTTGATCAACAACGCAAGGTGGAGATGCGTCTTTCAAATTCAGATAATCTGACATTGGATGAACTAGGGGAATTATGGTTCAACATAACCAGTCAATCCACCCAAAAAGAGGATGTTGTCTACTCATTCGCTTATCCTGAAAATTGGCAAATGATGTGCGATAGTGCGTTGATTGCCAACAATGCACCCGTCAATGTCTCTCTTGCATTTTCGAGGGATTTGGAATCAATTCAAGATATACGTTGTGAAGTACGACGATTGAGTGGTTCTTTCACTGGAGATGTTGTTCTCACAGCGTCAACTGTTGATGAGACAATACAATTTACGGATACTCGGACATACACCTTCGAGAGGCCAGTAGAATCTGAAGTGTTCTTTTCGGAAACCATGAATGGGCCAACAATCATCGCTCTAGCCGTTGGATTGGTGATTTTTGTGGCAATCATATTTATTGTTCGAAAACAACGCTTGGCTCCTGGTGAAGAAGAGGCATTTCTCTCCGGGCCTCCAATAACCCAATCGAACGTTGTTGAAACAAGACCTGCGCAAGGTAACAACGAATTCGGTTCTGAGGCAGGGGGCACTTCAAGTACACCCGCAATACCAGAAGACGGCCTGCCGGATGGCTGGAGCATGGAGCAGTGGGTTCACTACGGGCAACAATATCTTGACCGATTGGGGAAACAGCCTTGATGTGCGCCGAGATGGGGGAGCATGGTCCAAGAGAATCCTATCTGGTATTTCCTTTGGGTTGCCGTGGCGTTTTTTGGGGTCCTTACTTGGTATCTTGACAAATTCAGTCACCGAGAAGAACTTGTTCGTATTTCTGCCTTAAGCGGCATCGTTTCCATGCTTAGCTTGGTCTTGTGGACATGGACAGATCTATGAGGGATTTTATGGAACTAAGTGACCTTGAACATCATCCTCTCGCACACAAATATCCTGTTCGGCTCCCAGTTTGGTGGTGTAGAACAGGAGATTCTGGACCGCATCCTGACGTCGAAGGGTCGACTGGAAAAACCATTGTTTTACGTTTTGAAAAAAAATTTGGGCGCATTGAACGGATTTTTGCTCGATTGATGAGGGCTCCACACGAATTACGTCGACCGTTACTCGATAAGAACAGTGTGTTGTGGGAGTTATGCAATGGAAAAAGGACATTTTCTGAGATCTGCATGCTAATGAATTCAACATTCCATGAAGAGGTGTCTCCAGTCGTGCATCGAACACAAGCGGGAATTCAGGTATTCATAGCTCTGAATGTAATGCGGTACGTCGATAAACCAGAGCAGGTTGATTGGAGTACGATACCAGGTGCGGTCCCAATCGGACAAAATCTTGTCGAACAAACCGCAATTGACGCTGATGTTGAAGTGCGTGACGGGGATTAATCCACAGGTTCTACAGGCTCCCAAACAAGTCTAAGTCCGATGCCATCCTTTCGATCATCAAATCGCAATCTTCGCCTTGATGAGGATCGAGTGGAATCGGACTCTGTAAACCAAGAACCACCTTTTGCCACGAGGAATTCTGTATGCTTGTCCGAGGGTGATGTTTGCGTCCCAGTATGATTCTCGTGTGATGCTGTCCATTTCGTGCAGGTCATTTCGTAAATCAATCCATGCATATCAAAATAGCCCCAAGGGTTTGCCTTTTTGGATCCGACTTCTCTCGTTGTAGCACCACTGTTACCTCCGTGCCATCCGTGTGCATCCAATTCAGAATCCTTGTTACCAAAAGACCATCTGGTTGTCGTTCCTGCTTTAGCGACGTATTCCCATTCTGCCTCTGTCGGTAACCGCCACATACCCTTGAGGCCAATGTATTCGCTCCCATTGGCATTCAAGCGTTTCAGAAACACATCAACATCTCTCATAGAGATTGTTTCAACTGGACGAAGACCTGCACTCCAACCATCTTGAAATTTTGAGGGGTTGTCGCCCATTATACTGCTCCAGTGGATTTGTGTGACTGGACGGACCCCCAAAAAGAAAGGTTCCGTAATTTTTACCAAGCTCACAGGCAATTCGTTCGGATGGCCAGATCCAACCTGATCACCAATGAGGAATTCACCTGGTTCAACCAAGAGGTACATACCACCAAAAGCATCTTCAAAAGAGGGGCGATTTGCGTTCATGACATCACATGTTGCGATACATTGTGGCAGTTTTGAGAACTGATTCAACGAGCGAATCCAAACGGGCAGTCATGCCCTCCTCCGCAAGGTTACCATCATCATCAAACGCCTCCTTTACATGGCCAACTGCGAGTTGTTGGGAGACTGGATTTGCATGAAGCCAGCGAAGCATAATCCGCATGTGATTAAGCGTGTTCGAATTGGACATACCCCCGAGCGTCGACATGAGTCCAAACACTTTTCCTCCGACATGTTGGTCGTAGACCCAGTCAAATGTGTTCTTCATGACACCAGACATTGTACCGTGATACTCAGGAGATGAAACCAAGAAAGCATCGCACGATGCGGCCATCTCTTGGAATTCTTTCACAATCGGATCGGACCAGCAGCCTTTCTCACCAACGAGAGGTAAAGGTTTCTCTTCTAGATCCCAGAAGTATACCTCTGCACCGTTTTCTTGTGCCTTTCTGAGAGCAAGGTCAACCAACATGCCGTTCTTTGATTGTCGTCCAATTGAACCAGAAAGGCCCATTACTTTCAATGGAGTATCCGCCATGCTCTTGCTACGAACAAGGGATAGATGAATCCATTGTTATCACCTAACCAAGGAGCAACTATGCTTATACAATAACAGTATTGCCAGAGAACGGGACAAGCGTATGCGTGCAGAGGACGAAGACATGTCGAATGCATTGATGAACGACATGGCGGATGCGTTGAGGTCTGCAGGACTGGGGTCGATGATCGAACCCGAAGAACAGGAAGTTGCAGCCGAAACCGAACCAGATTCTGTTGAAGAAGACGAAGTAAGCGCAGAAACAGTCACCCCAGAAGTATCTACTAATGAGGAATCAAGTATCGAAGAACAGGTTCAAGCGCTGATTCAAGAAGGTGAATACAAATCTCGATCAAGTTCTCCACAAGAGGCCCTGGTAGCATTCAACAAAGCAATCGCATTGGATCCTTCAAGTGATATGGCGTGGTTTAATCGTGGTGTTCTTCTCGAAGCACAACAGGATGCTCGCGGTGCTCGACAGGCCTTTCAGATCTGTCTCGATCTCAATCCAGACCACGCACCTGCAACTGCAAACCTTGCAATCCTCCTCGACAGAATAGGTGACGAAGCTGGTGCTGCTGCGATGGCACGTAGGGGGTTAGAATTTTTCCCAGGACACCCGAGTCTAACCGATGTCCTGAATCGCACAATGCATGCACCGGTCGATGAAGTGCCTGATGCCATTGAATCAACCGTAACCAAAGCAACTCATCAGGAATCAACACTCAACGTTGTCATGGAAGAAACCGGTGTCGAAGATTCAGAAGCGATTCTTGCGGAAGCTGCTCACCACGATATGGACGGGGACGGACACCTCGATAAGGAGGAGTTGAAAAGTGCTGCCAACATTGTCGCTGCGACACAAATCGTCGAAGAGAAAATTGAGGAATCGATTGAAATTGAAATTGAAGAGCGATCATCTGTTGATGAGGTAAACCTCGATCGATTAACCGATGAAGCAACCGAGCTTATTCGTCAAGGCGAGGCAAAAAAAGCGCTCGCATTATTGAAGCCGCATCTGAAAACAATCGGAGCACAGCATGCTGGCGCTTGGAGAATCGCTGGTGGTGCAATGGCTCGAATGGAACTTGATGAACATGCCATAGCCGCACTCGAACATGCTACAAAACTCGATGAAACGGTGGCATCTGGATGGTACAATCTTGGAAGTTTGTATGCACGTAACAACAATGAGTCAGGAGCAAAGACTGCTTTTGAAACGACCATAGAGCTCGACAAGCGACATGCGAAAGCACGGCGAAAGTTGGTGGAAATGGCGAAAGCAGAAGGCGATGTTGGCGCCCTCTTGTCCCACGGCATAATCCTTCTTGAGAATCATGATGACCAAGATCTGCGGGATGAAATTGTCCAAATGCTTTTGCAATGTGCGGAAACAGAAGTTGAGGTCCTCGAATACATTACAGGCATACCACCGACAATGCCAGAAGCACCACAATTAGCACAGTATGCTTTGGACTTGCTAAGTCCCGGATCGTCAATTGAACGTGCACGTGCCTTGACACTCAAGGGCGAAAATGTTGAAGCAGTAACTGTTTGGAGAGAACTCATACAAGGCGATAAACAAAATCCAGTTCTCTGGAGGGGTCTTGCTAAGTCTTTGGAAGCAGCCGGTGATTTTGATACTGCCCAGCGCTGTCATAGCAAAGCCAACGACTTGGAATCTCCGATCGTTTCAGAAGAACAGTTCGAAACGCCTCCACCACCACCGACATCCACACCGCCACCCTTTGCTCCCGAACCATCGTCAATGGATGAAACACCATTGATGAGCCTCCAACCCGCTCAGCCTGTAGAACAAGCAAAAGAACAAATGCAACAGGCCACAACTTCAGCGAATGACTTGTTGTTAACCCCAATTGAGCCTGCAAGCAAACCAGCTTCCGAGGCCAATGTAGAAGTCGATCTAGCGAAAGCTGCACTTGATGCAACAGCAATGGTTCAAGTGAATCCGATCGTTTCCTCTGATTCGAGTTCCGTTGCAAATCAAGACATCTCTTGGTACAACCAGGGCATTCAATTGATCGAGGATGGAAAATACAGAGAAGCACTATCATCGTTTGACAGAGCCTTGCCTTCGTTTGCGAACGATAGCCAAATGGTCATCCGAATTTTGAATGGCCGAGGTAATGCATTCTACTTCATGGAAGATTATCCGGCATGTGTTGAATCCTACCACAAAGCAATGATGATTGATCCTTCGAATGTTCGGGGACAGACGTTGTACAACATGGGAACCGCATACGCTGAGATGGAACGATTCCCTGATGCAATTAAATGCTACGAGCAGTCCATTCCACGTGGGTTATCTGAGGAAGAAGCAAAAAGAGCAAAAGAACAAATTCGACGTTGCACAATTCTTGAAAAAGAGCGGAAAAAGAAACTTGCTCGTCGTTGAATATAAGTCAGATTCATAATGGGCGAGTTGGTGGAGTAACCATGGACTGCGGAACTTGCGAAACTGCCCCGGCTGTTGAAATCATCCAACCGGAGATTGTGAACGTCTCACTTACCATGACCGAAAAGGCCATCGATATGCTAACCGATGCTTTCGGTGGCGATCGAAGTCACGCCTTGTTGGTTGGTGTCCTGTCGGGTGGCTGCTCAGGCTACATGTACGATCTTCAAATCGTTGAAAACACAGACATTGACTGCCAAGAATTAGAAATATCGGGATTCCGAGTCCTCGTGCCAAAAGCATCGTCGCATTTGCTCAATGGAATAGAAGTTGATTACGTCGACCGGCTCATGGGTGGCGGTTTTCGAATAAACAACCCAAATGCTTCGAGTTCATGTGGATGCGGCGAATCGTTTGCCTGAGGCACGAACATGGGCATCATTGAACTTGATGCATACGTCCTTTTCCTTTCCGGAAACGACCGCTACACGTTCCTTGATGGTCTATCAACCAACAAGGTCGAACAATCATGCAGCACGGTTCTGACGACGACCTCTGCCAAAATTGTCGATGTTGTTGACGTGATTGAGGTCGGAGAAAACATAGCGATTGTCGGTTATGGGCCATACAAAACCAACGTTCTGAACCATCTCCAACCACGCATTCTGCAGCAAGACGTTACACTTCGTGATATTTCGGCAATCAACAACGTCTATCTCAGCACTGATCCCGTCGACCAAGCCGATGGCTTGACGATTAGTAAGTCGTTTCTTGGATGGATTGTTGTAACTTCAATTAAATCGCCACTTGTCGAAACCATGACGGAAAACGAGTTCGTCGATTATCGTACAAAAAATGCCATCCCCTATCAGGGACATGAAATTACACCAAATGTTCACCCGTTTAATTGCGGACTTGCTCATCTAGTTCATGAAGCAAAAGGCTGCTACATCGGTCAAGAAGTCCTCACAAGGATGCGGAGTCGAGGGAAAATGGGTAAACAACTTGTGCAAGTTCCAATTGATTCAGATGATGCACTCAGCATTGGTACTGAGTTTGCACTTGCAATACGTCGTCCAAAACCTAAACAATGAACGTATTTATTTTCAATCGTAATTCAAAACATCTGCCAGTTGCGATTTGTAAAAATTACCTGATGTTTGCAAGGAATCGAGTTCATCATTGGTTAGCTCCAGTTCGAATATATTCTCAACACCGTTGGCGCCGATGATGCAAGGAACACCAATGTAGACATCATCGAGACCGTATTGACCGGTGAGTAAGCAAGATGCAGGCAGGAGACGGCGACGATTGTTCAGAACCGATTCCGCCATGACAGCTGCTGCTGAGCCGGGTGCGTAAAAAGCGGATCCTCGTTCAAGTAATTTGACAATCTCACCACCACCACTTGCAGTTCTCGCTGAAATAGCCTCAATGCGGTCTTGGCTCATGAGTTGAGTGATGGGGATTCCTCCCACGGTTGTGTACCTTGGCAAAGGAACCATTGTGTCACCGTGACCACCGAGAACCATTGGACTCACGTCTTCTTCGGCACAATCCAATTCAAGAGCAATGAAGTGTGCCATTCGCGCGCTGTCCAAGACGCCCGCTTGACCAATGACTCTGTTGGCTGGAAATCTAGTAACTTTTTGCATGTGGTACGTCATCAAATCAAGAGGATTCGTAACAACAATTACCACAGAATCTGGAGCATGTTCTCGAATTCCAGTGCCCACTTGGGCCACAATTTCTGCATTCTTACCGATTAAATCTTCTCGAGTCATGCCCGGTTGTCGGGGAAATCCGCTTGTAACAACAACAACATCCGCACCAGCGATGTCTTCATACGAAGACGTTCCTGTAATCTTGCCATCGTAATTCAGGACGTTGGCATTTTGGCTCATATCGAGCGCCTTTCCTTTGGCAAAACCCTCGTAAATATCCAACAATACAATATCTGCAATTTTCATATTCGCTAATACAAATGCACATGTTGCACCAACGTTCCCTGCCCCGATTACAGCAATCTTTCTACTCCCTCTGGTCATGATTTCTCACCAGTTGTCTGTCAAGGTCGGATGCTTTTAATCAAGATGGTATGTTGATGTCCTGTTCCATATGGTCCAAGGGTGGTATTGAAGAACCTCCTAACAGTCGGAAAAAACAACGGTGTTCAGATGAAGTTAGGTGTGCTCAAAGAACCAAAAGGAGAGACGCGTGTTGCGATCGTTCCTACCAGCCTCAAAAAGTTGCTAAAAGCTGGATTTGAGGTTGTTGTTGAGGCCGGTGCAGGAACCGCAGCAAATTACCACGACTCCGATTACGAAGCAGCAGGAGCTACGGTTGGTACCCGTGTTGATGCTCTGGCTTGTGACAACATTATCACCATCCGATTTCCGGGGGTTCAAGACATCAAAGAAGGCACGAATCTTGCTTGTGTATCTGATCCATTTCGCAATCCACAATACGTCAAGGACTGCCTTGCAGCAAACATCACATTACTATCCATGGACATGATTCCTCGTCGATTGAGTCGGGCACAATCCATGGATGTTAATTCGAGTCAAGACAACCTTGCAGGGTACAAGGCGGTGCTGCTTGGAGCTGCACATGTTCCCAAGGGAATTCCCATGATGACAACGTCAGCTGGTACAGTTCGACCTGCAAAAGTGGTGATTATGGGCTCTGGAGTCGCAGGACTGCAAGCCATCGCCACTGCGAAGCGTCTCGGCGCAGTCGTTTATGCATCCGACGTCCGTAAATCAGCAGCTGAACAGATTGAATCGGTTGGTGGTCGATTCATTGAAGTCGACGGTATGGATGACTTTGAAGACGAGGCGGGATATGCCAAGCCGTTAACACCTGAATTCATTCAGAAAGTCAACGATACAGTGTGTGGCGTAGCCTCTGATGCTGACATCGTCGTAACCACAGCTCGAATCTTTGGTCGACCTGCCCCTATCACGGTTCCCTCAAGCGCCGTGAAGGAATTCAAATCTGGGGCAGTTGTTGTCGATATGAATGCAGATGTTGGAGGGAACTGCGAGGATACTGTTGCTGGCGAAGTAATTACAACAGACAATGGAGTCATTGTCGTAGGTACATCAAACCTACCAGGAACGATCGCAACCACTGCTAGTATGCTCTATTCCAACAATCTAACCACTTTCATTACTTCATTGGTGCAAGAAGGAGAAATTGTCATTTCAGAAGATGATGATATTCTCGTAGGGGCTCCAGAAGGTAGTGACTTCTATGTTAATGGAATGGGGGGTGTCCTCATCTGCAAAAATGGGGAGATGCATCCAAAGCAAACACGACTCGGAGGTGCATTAGAATGACGCCAGAATTTTTAATTGGAAACATTACGCTTTTTGTACTCGCTATCTTCCTTGGTTTTGAGTTGATTACGAAGGTTCCTGCAACATTGCATACGCCATTGATGAGCGGTGCGAATGCAATATCTGGAATTTCAATTATCGGGGCTTTGCTTGGTGCTAATGTTGCATACGACGGCGGCGCCACAGCTGTTTCAGGCATCCTTGCATTCATTGCCGTCGTCCTTGCAATGATCAACGTTGTTGGTGGGTTTACAGTTACAAATCGAATGCTGAACATGATTGCAGGTAAGAAACGCGGAGGTGCCTGACGTGGAAGAATGGATTTCGTTGGGTTACCTTCTCTCTGCAGCATTGTTCATCTTCGGATTGAAGAAACTTGGACATCCGCGTACCGCTCCTTTTGGCAATCAAATCGGTGCTTTAGGTATGCTTGTCGCAGTTGTAACGACCATACTGCAAATGGGACTTGGAGATGGAATCGAATGGGTCTTGATTGGCTCTGGTCTCGTTATCGGATCTTTGATCGGTTTGTGGATGGCAATACGAGTTGAAATGACCGGTATGCCAGAACTTGTAGCATTGTTCAACGGATTTGGCGGTGCTGCATCCGCACTTGTCGCACTTTCTGAAATTTGGAGATTCATCGAAGGGACCTCGGATTCAGGCGCAATTGAACAGCTGGAACTTACAGTCATCATGATCGCTGCTGGACTTTCTGCTCTCGTTGGTTGGATGACTCTGACAGGGTCCATTCTCGCTATGTTCAAACTCAAGGGAGGTGTCAGTGTTTTCGGAAAATGGATCAAAACACCAACATGGGGTCCTGTTTGGCTTAATCCACTCAAGGTCCTGATGGTCATTGGAGTCGCTGTCTTAATTTACTTGAGCATCGATGCCCCAACGGATCAAAATTACCTCTGGGGAATTATCGCGATTTCCTCGATTCTTGGTATTGTTTTGGTCCTACCAATCGGTGGTGCTGACATGCCTGTCGTCGTTTCTCTGCTCAATTCGTTATCGGGTATTGCAGCAGCATTTACAGGATTTATTATCGGAAATTCAGTGCTCATCGTGGCAGGATCATTGGTCGGAGCATCCGGCCTCATCCTTACATTCATCATGTGCAAAGCGATGAACAGAACCTTACCAGATGTTTTGTTCAAGTCGTTTGGAGGTTCTGGGGAGAAAGAATCGCTCACACGAACCAAGATCGGTTCAGATCCTGATGAAGTTGCCATGATGATTGACGGCGCTCAGAAGGTCATCATCGTTCCAGGTTACGGAATGGCTGTTTCACAATGCCAACATCAAGTCAAGGAATTCGCTGACCTAATTGCTGAGAAATACGATACTGAGGTGAAGTACGCTATTCATCCAGTTGCAGGTCGCATGCCTGGACACATGAACGTCTTGCTCGCTGAAGCAAACGTACCGTATGAACAGCTCATCGAAATGGATGAAATCAATCCGGAGTTCCCTGATTGCGATGTCGCTTTGGTCATCGGTGCGAATGACACCACCAACCCGGCTGCTCGAAGTGGCGAGGGACCTCTTGCAGGCATGCCAATTATCGATGCTGATGCGGCAAGGACCGTGGTTATCATCAAGCGCTCGCTATCTGTGGGTTACGCCGGTGTTGACAATGATCTCTTCTACATGGACAAAACGATGATGCTTTTCGGCGATGGAAAAGCAATGATGACAGGCCTAAACAACGCCATAAAAGAGTCATAAATCCATGGGCTTGAAGCAACGTTGAAAATAGGAGCCGAAGTGGACAAAGCAGAGGGGACATGATGAAATCAAGAACGCTTCTCATTCTGTTCCTCTCAATCTGCCTTCTTGCACCCGTTGTGGCCAATCCAAACGGTCCACCTTGGGTCAACCCCATCAATGGAGGGCTCACAGTTGAAACCGGTTGTACATGTCACGGGGATGGTGCTCCATCAAGCGATGTCGTCGTTTCAATCTCCGGCGTCCCTCGAGCGTATTCCATCGGAGAATCCTACGAGTTCACAGTAAATCTTCAACACGCTTCCTACCCCAACGGAGGCTTCCTTCTCACCGATTACGGTGTTGGTGTTTTCACACCAGGTGAAGGTTCACAGATTGTCCAAGACACCGATGGTTCAGAACCAGGGGCCGTGTCACAATCTGTTCCAGGTAACGATTGGGTTGTGACCTGGACCGCCCCTGCATCTGACGTTGGTGACATTTCCTTCTCCCTAGCAGGAAATGCTGTCGATGGATTAAACGGTGCAAATGAAGGCGATAACTGGAATCTTTTGTCGTTCTTCATTTCCTCACCAGAAACAATGACCAACGATGATGAGGAGAATCTGGTTCTCCGTACAATAAGCGTCGGTGATTTTGACTCACTGTTCGTTGCTGTGGAAGATCCTGAGGCTCTCGAAGCACAACGACAAGAAGAAATTGCTCATGATTTCTTCTCAAACGGGAACCTGTTTTACTGGGTAACGCTTTCCATCATCCTTGTTGGAGCTGTGGTACAAGGGGAGTTCTACGAACGTCGATTTGGTGGAGGGCCAAAACATCTCGATATGCGTTTAGCTGTCCCTCAGGGCATCCGTCGTGGCCTCCTGACACTCAGTGTATTCCTCGTGTTTGGATGGGCCGTCGACGATGGACAACCATGGGGGTATGCACTCGTTCTTGGAATGCTTACCCTCTGGGGTATGTTTGGTGTTTACCGGACCATCGTACAAGCCCGTGCAGAACCTGAACACCATGATTTGGTGTGAGGGAGTCTCTTGTCAACAGGAAAAGGGTTGCATCTTGAACACGACTCGTCTCTGCCAGTTCAAACCCATTTCGATTTGTTAACTCAAAAGGCAACACTCGGATTTTTCCTCATCGGAATTCTCACATTTGCATTTATTTCGAAGATTGATCTCGTTTTGGAATCAATCATGCATCATCTAAATCCTTGCGAGAAAACGTCGTGCTTAGCATTGTATGAGCCAGCATCTTGGAGCGTTGTGCGGTGGCTCACTGCTGTGTTTTTGTCGGTCATGTTGATCCTCCCATTTGCTCTCCACTCAATGTACTCTTTCGCTCGCCCTGGTTTAACACAAAGCGAGAATGTAATGCTAAAGCGTTGGATGTTGGTATCGTCAATAACCGGCTACGCATCACTGTTTGTTCTGTTTTATTTTCTTATCCCATCGCTCTATGAATTTGGTGATGGCATTCACCAAACAACTGGTTTAACCTCACAATACGATGCTGTTTCTTTGTTTACATTTGCACTCTCAACCTTTTGGGCAATCCTCATCACATACATCATTGCCTTTGGAACAATTACTGCCGGTTCTCTTGGCTTGATAACAGAAAACAATCAGGATTGGTGGAGAGTTAGAATTCTTGGAATTGGTGGTGTCGTTCTCTTGTTGTCGTTACCCGGTCGTTGGAACGGTACGAACATTCTGCTCCTTAGCCTAATGATCTTTTTTCTTGAAATGTCGATTCAAAAGAGCATACGAACATCCAAAGAGATCATTGGCCCGCAGGCAATGTTTGATTGTGAAGGTCGACGAAGATATGTTGCATACGTCGATTGTTCATGTCACGGTGTCGCATTTCCGATCGATACTTCCCCAGAAAACACGGGACTGCTGCGTTATCAGGCATTGTGCGATAACATCGACGAGCGGGAGCACTTGATCGACACAGTTTCACGTTACCGGTTAACAGATATCATCATTGGAGGATGTGATTCCTCTCCATTACCACAGAGCTTTCAGAAGACAACTGAATCAGCAAATTGTCAATTGCGAGGACTAAATCTTCTCGATTTGCAGGGCGCCACGCCACAAAAGAATCCACTATTGCACAGTGAAGTCGAAATCCAGTTGGAAAATCTCGTTGATCCATGGACATCCACACAACGAATCAAGTCTTGCCAAAATCGGTTGTTTGAATCGAACGCTGACAACTATCGGCTTGTTTCGTCCTCAAGTTGGCCAGAAATAGAGCAAGGTTCAGTGCGAATATCAATGGAGAATTGGAGCGATGATGAATTACGGTCGTTTCAAAGCGTGGATGTCAAACTCTAGCATTCGACCCAACAATTGAAACGAATCAGGGTTGTGAGGTAACTATGGGCAAAAGGGGGCATGCAATTGGAATGGTCCTTTGTATCCTCTTAGCGATAATATCTCAATTCTATTCGGAGGAAATCAACAGCTTCTTCGAAATTGACGTTTCAAGTCCAGAGAGCACTGCAGCACCGCTTGTTGGTCTTCAGAATAATGAGTCTTGGTTGGTCGTTTTGGTAGATTTTGAATCAAACCCTCTTACTGAAAGTGCAAAAGACAATGCGGTCAATGAACTGAATCAATACACGGAAGACTACTTATCCCAAGCAATAGGTAGTCCAATTGACTTATCGATCGTTGTGCATTCAGAGATTTTAAGAGCACCTAAACCACTCTCTGCTTACGGTGCGGACGGAGAAAATGGACGTGATTATGGCGATGGAACGGTGTTTTTGCCTTCGCAACTTGCTGAGTTTGTGGTATCCTCTCTGAATGTGGAATCATTTGTCGATTACGATTTGAATGACGATGGTGTCGTCGATCGTTTTTTGATTCTCCATTCAACACTCGCACAAGAACAAGGTTCGGGCTCATCGAATCGAATATGGTCGCATTTCACTTCTTTTTCCGAGCCTCTGGACAAGGGTGATTCCACATTTGAACATTACACGATGTCTTCAATGCGACATGGAGAAAATGGCTTTGGTACAATAGTGCATGAAATGATGCATCAATTCGGAGCATTCGATCTCTATCCCGTTCATGATTCTGGTTATTCTGGCTCATGGAAAGGCATAGGTGTATGGGACATTATGGCCAGTGGGAATTGGAATGGAGGTGGTGATTCACCCTCTCTACCAACGGGACCAACAATGGCTGCTGTTGGCCATGATGCGACACAAGAAGTGGTTCTTGCCTGGCCAGAAAATGCAGCCAGTCCGTGCATTGGTCCGACGATCAGCATCGACTCCCGAGCCCAAGGTGGCGATCGTGTCCGAATACAAATTTCACCGACCGAAAATGTCTGGATTGAAAAACGGACACAATCAGGTTACGATGAATCCCTGCCAGGTGAGGGAATCCTCGTACTTCTCGAGGATTGGGCTGCAGGTGATTCTGCACACAACGCTATGAACATCGATCAACGCAGGCCCTATCTTCAAACAATCGAGGCTGATGGGAACCAAGAACAACTCAAAGGCATCAATGATGGTGTTGCCAGAGATTTGTTTCAACCGGGTGATGAATTCGGAGAGCAAGGCATCCTGATTCGAGACCATGACGGTGTACTTGTGCCATGGCACGCACGTATTGTCGAGAATCAAGGTCAGTGGGTAATTGAATTCCATTCTATGAATTGTTCACCGACCCTTGACATCGAGTTGGATAATTTTGGCTACACGCTGTTGCAAGAAGAGTTCTTTGAATTGGAGGTACTTGAGAACCGAAACGGAGACTCGTGTTGGGGCACACTCAACGGTACAGATGGTCGAAGCATTGCATTTACCAACAATACGAACTCAGAATCAAAACAAGTTGGTGCATTCTCATCGATTGGAATGATTGATTCAACAGCCACATTCTCTGGTCAAATTCAATGCGGATACGATGTGTTTGATATCAAAACTACCGTTACAACCGTTGGTACAATTCCACTTGGCGAAGAGATGCAATTGCGTGCGGATATTAATGTCAATGAACCAACGTATTTGCAGATCCCTTACGTTGGTGAGGGAGAGGGATCAGGAGAATTCACGCTTGATGTAGATGGACCATTGTCCAGAGTTGCGACAACCAACCCTAGCGTAGAGGTTGATGATGGCAATGGTACAATCTCCATGCAAATCGAGCCACGAGGGTTGTTGCAAGAAAACATGTATGTTCTAGGCACGATTCATCTCGAATCGTTCAACGGTGAACAGTGGGTTATCGATGTTGAATTGAAAGCAACCAACAACGATCGTCCAGCATTCATTGGAAATCAATCACTTGTTTTCAGTGTCTTCTTCCTGCTCTTCGCTGGATGGTTTGCTTCCTCTCTGTTTGGAAAGAAGAGAGTCACTCATGTTGAGCAATTTGATTATTCCGACGATGCGTTCTTGCCGGGTAACCATCTTTGAATTCGAAGGTAATTCCATTCCGAATCGTCAGAGATTGCACAGACCCATTGTTTGTGAACGCCCTCAGCGAGACGAACGCTGAGGCACACGCCCTCCCATGTTGCAGCAGCTTCATGCTTGGGCTGGATCAACCATGGTGCATGCGAATCGTTCAAATCGCCGTCATAGACCCTCCACCGACATCCATACTTGAATCCAGGACGCAACAGCAACCCCCGGCCAAGTAAATCATGCATAAGAAGAGAGTCGGATGTTGGCTCTGATTCTTTCACAATCATATGCTGAATGTATGTATCTTCTTCTTTTCGAAGAATTCTTCCAGACATATGATTGATGCCGATTTGCTCCCAATCCCAGGTCGCCGTTTGGCGTACGTAGCTCCCAGATTCTGTCGGTGTCTTGCTCTCCCAATTGTTTAGGAAGAGTTCTTTTTGCTCAGAAGAGAGGCCCTCCCATGGGGAGAGATTCCCTGCAGGTTCAATCAAGTCGACCCGGTACATTGTAACATCGAGTTCATCATCAATGACAAACAATTCGGCATCAATACCGAGATTGTTGGCTTTTCTGCACCAGTCGAGCAAATTCCTCCAATCCAATTGGTCATGCGTTGTCGCTATCGCGACGGATGACTGGTAGGCTTCTTTCAAGTGATTGCGATCACGATGCCAACGCACCCCCCAAGCCAGTTGCTCACCATCAGGCCGATGGATGGTTGGAACAATCATCTCTCCTCCATTCCTCCCAACATCCATGATGATGGCTTCATAGACCAATCGAGGATTTTTCATAAGTTCAGACTCAAGCCATTCGGCGTTTGGAAGTGGAACGTGTCGATGCCAATGACAAAACAACACTTCAGATGCCGTAAGCGAAATCGACCCGTCAGCATGACGACGCCCTAGGGCACTTTTTTCATAAAGACGTGCTGAGAGTGGTGGATGGATTTTCCAAAAGGTTCCATCCTCAGAAGGAGGTTGAATCTTACCTTCTTCCTGTTTTCCGGCTGATTCAAAATCCAACTCTCGCGATGTTCTTGCTCTCGGCTTGAACTTTCGCCGTTGCCGGACCATGTTTCGTCCTATGATTCCCCCCATATTGTTGCGTCGATGACCGATTGTCCTAAGGACTACCACCCCGACATAGAAAACGGGGAGAAACATGGTTAGCGGGTTCTTAGGAACACTTACCACAGAAGAGCGAACGCTTCTTCATCTGCTCGATCACCAACTCCCGGAAAACAACTGGGAAGCACCTATGGAACTTACACAAGCTGGTATATCCGCTGCTGTGCATGTGCAAAGAAAGCATGTTCCAAGAACTCTAAAACGTCTTGAACAACAAGCATTTCTTAACACGACCAGCCGCCATGTCCCAGGTGCTCGTCAGCGACGTAGAGTCTATTCTCTGACAAGTGAAGGTCGAGAACGGGCTCAATCAATCCTCAACCGTGTGCAATCCACGGCTGTACAAAACAATGGTCAAACAGTCTTGTTGGAATCCCTCCTCTCTGGCTCACAAAACACATTGGAAACACTTGCCCATATCGACGAACACATGGTTGTCCACTCGGACCCGGTTCTGTCCCCAGTTTCGCATCCCGAAGGTTCAGCATCACTCGATGCTCAGGCGGGTGAAGCCCTGGTTCGTCGTTTGTTTGCTCGAGCATGGCAAGATGGTCGAATAACCAAGGATGAGCAACTTTTGCTGAACGAGGTCGTTGATTTTCTCGGAATGCATCCCGATCGAGTCCGACGTCTTTCAAGCGAAGCACGGCGTGAGATTGATGTACCACCACCCGAAGAGATTTATTTGGATATGCTACGTCAAGCATTGGTTGACGGGATAATACATGAAGAAGAGGAGGTTCTTCTCCGTACTGTGCAAATTGCCTTCGACATTGATGCAAAGACACATCAACGAATCCTTAAACAGGCACAGCAGCAACCGTACAGGACGCCGGAACTCGAAGCATATCGCTCAGTTTTACGAACAGCACTCATTGACGGTGTGATAACGAACGATGAATCCGCTATGCTTGAAACCCTGAGAAAAGAAATAAAGATCACAGAACAGGAACACGCGATGTTAATTGCAGAATTACAAGATGGAATTGAGGGATAATTATGGGTATGAGTGATGATGACGCAAAAGTTCACGACGCTTTGAAAAAATTGGAACGTGGTTTGAAAAATATGAAGCCGTCAAATGTGCTTCTCGTAGGCGACATCATGATGGATTGTTACATCCATGGCTTTGCCAACAACTTGAATTCTCGAGCACCTGTGCCTGTCCTGAAGGAAATTTCTCGAGATGTGGATGTTGGTGCAGCCGCTCACGTTGCCCGGGGACTCGACTCTTTGGGATTAAAGAGCCGATTGCATGGCGTGGTTGGTGATGACGATTCAGGACTAGCTATCCTCGAAATGCTCGAGCAAGAAGGTGTGGACACATCTGGGATAGCGGTTCTTGAGGATAGGATAACCACGGTCAAAACACGTCTACTGGGTGCACGTGAAGGATTGGTGAAAGGAGAGCAACTTCTCCTCCGATGGGACATTGAGGATGATGAACCAATTCCGTCTTCAGCATTGACAAACCTCATCGATCGGACGATTGAGTCAATACCGAATTCATCGTGTCTGATTCTCTCGGACTACGGACTCGGAGTTCTTGATGATAAGGGCGCAGAGCGACTCATTGCAGCAGCTAAGAAGCACAATGTGCCAATCATTGCCGATCCGAAGTTAACTGGACTGCATAGAACACAAGGTGTTGATTGGGTTTTGTTCCAGTCCAAAGGGCTGGAATTAATGCGCCGAAGACTGGGTGCTGCAACTGGTTCCGAAGCAGCATCAATTCTGCTTGAAACTAATGGGTGGGAGCATTTATTGATCCTTGAAGGCCAAGATGGTGTGACAATCCACTCCAAGGGAGAAAACACCGTGCACGTCGAATGCTTGCTTGAAGAAATTAAACAAATGATTGGTTTAATTGATGCCGCTGCAGTGGCTGTTGCAACAGCAATTACGCTCAATCTATCGGTTGAAGAAACCGCCCAATTGGCAAATGCAGCGAGTGAGTGCATTCTGATTGCAGATCGAACCGATCGGTTCGTTCTACGCTTGGACGATATGATTGACCGTATTGGAGAAATAGCTTGGTCTCTGCAAGTTTCGAAGCGTTAAGGTGAATCAATTGAGTTCGTGGCCGAGGCCGACTACAGCCGATGTTGGTTTGCGTTCCTTTGCGATGACTCGAGCAAGATTGTTTGAAGAGACGGCTCTCGGTATGCAATCCTATTTGTTGGCAGCCCCAATCCCTAAAGATGCAATCCATCATTCAGCCGTTTGGACGGTTCATGTACCTGCTCATGATGACTCAAGCGGTTTGTTGCTTGTAAAGTGGCTAGAAGAGGTACTGTTTATGGACGAAGTTGAAGAGAAGTGGCTCGTTGATAGTGCAGTGAAAATTCAGGAACATGAAAAAGCACTGCATCTGGAAGCACAAGTTCGGTGGGTCGAATCGAATTGCATTGAAAAAGAGGTGGAAATAAAAGCAGTCACTCGGCAAGACCTCGTTGTAACAGAAATTGATTATGGTGAAACACTCCACTCACCGTGGAGTGAAGTGCCAACCTTCGAAGGGCCAGGGTGGTACAGCGATGTTGTATTCGACATATAGGTGGGAATCCCTGGGTGGACGCTCGTACCCATAGGCCGTATCTGCACACTTCCTCCGTCCCGGATCCCCACAGCACCCATGGCCCCAGGTAGGGATGCTCCGTTCCCGGCCTGACCTGTTCCCCCGGTTATTTGATTCCCGTTTCCCTCCGGAAACGGTTCACGACACCCGGATCATGTGGGGGCGAGACATCTACGTCCGCATGCAGGAACCCACGAGCCGCTTTCGCCGCCCCAAGGCATTCAGCCCACCATGAAGACGATTTGTGGTGAAGGGTACGCCTAGCTCCCCGCCTATCCCATTCGGTCCTGCAACATGCTCTATTTCAAGCAAACGATGTTGATTTCAGACCTCTTCCTCATATTTTGAAGGACAAGAGGTCTTGATTACGTCTGCTTCAACGACATAAACTCCATCAGAAGTCTTGAACAAACCTTCTGCATAGACCGTACGATTATCTCCGAGACCGTTTGAAATCGATCCAGCGTTTGAATAATCCACGACCAATGTAAACTCAGCGCCTTCAAGAACGAACGTCATTGTTGACTCATTGATGCTTCCATCGCGTATTTCTCCGCGGACTGCAACTTCTTCATCAATGTGGTCTGTTTTGTTTTCGATCAATTGATCGACGGTGAGGGTGGGTGCAGGCGCTTGTAGGAAAACAGTACCTAACACTGCGACAGTAACCACTGTTCCTATGAGGAGCAGGCGATTACGATAGGAGAGCATAGTATCATGTGGACCTAGAAGACTTCCATATTTGAACATCTGCTCGGAAGAATTAACGATGATAGGCTCCTACAGCATCATCAATGGATTCAAATTCGGAATCTCTTAGTTTCCTATGCAAACCGTGGACAATTGATTTGGTCAAACTTGGGCCTTCGAAAACAAACCCTGCATAAGCTTGCAGCAACGATGCACCTGCTGTTATTTTTTCCCATGCGTCATCTGCATTCATGATGCCTCCAACCCCAACAATCGGAAGTTGGCCTTTTGTGTAAGCATAGATGTGACGTATCATGTTTGTACTCCTATCTTTTACTGGCAAACCTGAGCATCCTCCTTGCTCGACGTAGACAGGGTGTTTTTTGTTCGGTCGCGAGAGGGTTGTATTCGTAGCTATGATTCCATCGATTTGGCTTTGAATTGCAGCATCGACAATTGCCTCAAGTTCCTCATCAGATAAGTCGGGTGCGACTTTGATCAGGATTGGTTTCCTCCTTTCACCGTGTAAATCAGCACATTGCTGATTGACTTCGATGCATGAATCAAGAATGCCAGTCAAATGATCACCGTGCTGTAATTCTCTCAAACCCGGTGTATTTGGTGACGATACATTGATGACAAAAACATCCACAAAAGGCCACATGCGTTTGAGACTGGTCGAATAATCGAATCTTGCTTCTTCAAGTGGCGTAATTTTCGATTTCCCCAAATTTGCCCAGACTGGTATATTTTGCTTACCAGCTTTTTGCAGAGTTGTGACAATCTTTTCGCTACCAGGATTGTTGAATCCCATACGGTTGACTAGGGCTCGATCGGCCCCGTGACGAAACATTCGTGGTTTTGGATTACCATCTTGCTCATGCATCGTGACCCCACCGATTTCAGAAAAAGCCAGTCCGATGGATTCCCAACCGCGAAGGGCTTCGGCTTTCTTGTCCATACCAGCAGCGAGGCCAAATGGGTGGTCATAATCCTGACCGAAGCAATGGATTTTCAACGATTTCTTTGGTTTGTAAAGCAGACGGAGAACGAACCGAAACATTGGGTTGGAGGAGGCGAATCGCAACATCAACAACGAGCGGGAATGAGCCTTCTCTGAATCTTGAACAGCAATGATGGGCCTAGAAAACCATCGAAAGAGTCTGCCCATGGCATCTCGTCGAACCGATATCCTTCAATCCTTGCGCTTCCTCCGTAGGACATGGAGGAGAATTCTCGACGTTGGTTGGCACTTCGCGAAGCAGGTCGTAGGATTCTTGTCGCAGACAATCTCGAGGTTTTTGTGCCTCAATCGGAGGTAGAGAAGTGGAATCGTCTGGTGTTGAATATGGCCGATTCAATGCCGCAACGGTTGGAATTCCCGATAATCAAGGTAGGAGGCTTTTCAGCATCGATACGAGAAAGGGCCATCTTCCACATTGGAACGACGCCTCCAATGGAATTGGACTGTCTTTGGTTGCCCTACGAAGCGAGTAAGACACTTCATGATATCATACAAATGTGTTCTGAATTGTTGCTTGCGGGTTATCCTGGGTGCAGTGGGTGTGGATATCGAGTTGAAGAACAGGAATGGGATGAAACAGAACATCGAAAACACTTACAAAATTTTGATGATGAATCGCAGATAACATAAGTTATCTGTTTAATTTGAACTCTGGCGAGCCTTCAAGTACAGTCGACAAACGCATTGAAAACATGAGCATCGTCGTCCTTGCTGAGAAACCAAGTGTTGCCGAAGATATCGCAAAGGTGCTCAACATCAACAAAAAAGAGGCAACACACTGGAACGGAGAAGATGTAATTGTGACATGGGCAGTCGGGCACATGTTGGAACTAAAGTACATGGATGATTACAATCCAGATTTCAAAAATTGGAGAAAAACTGCGGACGATTTGCCGTTTATTCCTGAAGAGTTTGAATTTA